>Ga0182742_1001138_pt1 | contig 35721 bp, 35 predicted proteins | sample eDN5th37CBELigMG_FD_128880 | JGI IMG/M metagenome (GOLD analysis project Ga0182742, IMG submission 128880) | Enriched Miracle-Growth compost microbial communities from Emeryville, California, USA - eDNA 5th pass 37_C BE-Lig MG (version 2)... ... | reverse complement strand
CTATTTCGCGCTAATCCGGGAGCTGGGGCCGGGCCGAGCGGCCTATAATGGCGCGGTCGTGCCGGTGGTCGCGATGGCGCTCTCCACGCTGTTCGAGGGCTACGAGTGGTCCGGCCTCGCGATAGCGGGCGGCGTGCTGGCGCTGGTGGGCATGGTCATCGCGCTGCGGGGGCGCGAGGCCCCTATGCAGCGGGGGCGGCTGTAGCCTCGAAAGCAAGGCAGGCGAGCAGGCCGGAGCGGTAATCGGCGTAGCGAGGGCGCCAGCCGAGGAGGCGCCGGGCCTTGCCGTTGGCGATGCGGCGGTTCTCTCCATAAAAGGCGCGGGCTTGCGGGGAGAGGCCCGCCTCCTCCAGCGAGCGAAGCGCCGGCGGCGCGCAGCCGAGCAGGCGGCATGCCTCCTCGATTACGGCGTTCTGGCTGGCGGGCAGGTCGTCGGCGAGATTGTAGGCGCCCGGCGGGGCGTCGAACGCGGAGATCACGCCTGCGGCGATGTCCTCCACATGCACGCGGCTGAACACCTGGCCCGGCAGGTCGATGCGATGAGCCCGCCCTTCCCGCACCCGGTCGAGCGCGCTCCGACCGGGCCCGTAGATGCCGGGCAGGCGGAACACCCGGGCGCCGCGCGCCAGCCATGCCGCGTCCGCCTCAGCGCGGGCGGTGCGGCGGCCTGTCCCCACAGGTGCGCTCTCATCCACCCAGGCGCCGCCTGTGTCTCCATAGACGCCGGTGGACGAGAGATATCCGACCCACTCGTGCCGCAGCGCATCGCCATAGCGGGCGAGCACCGGGTCCACGCTTTCGGCCGGAGGGACGGAGGAGAGCACATGCGTCGCGCTCGCCAGTGCTGCGCGCACGGCACCTTCGTCAGTGAAAGCGATGTCGCCCGCGCTGCCGGTGCCCGTCACCCACCAGCCGCGGGCAATCGCCGCGGCCCGGATGAACCCGCCCGAATAGCCGAGGCCGAAGATGAACAGATGGGCCATCCGTGCGTTCTAACCACTCGACGTCAGAGCGAAAGGACGCAAAGGGAGAGCCCCATGGACATCGCCCGCACCCCTGCCACGCCCGACGGCAATCCGCAGATGGCGGATGCCGCGCCGGAGCCGAAGACGCCGCCGCTGATTCGCCGCGAGGATTACCGCCCGTTCCCCTGGCTGGTGCCCGAAGTGGCGCTGGACTTCACGCTGGACCTCACCCGGACGATCGTGCGCTCGCGCCTGACCGTGCAGCGCAATGCCAGGGGGGACCGCAGCCCGACCATTCGCCTGGACGGCGACGGCCTGACCCCGCGCGAAGTGAAGCTGGATGGAGATTCCATCAACAGCTGGGTGATGGATGGCGATGACCTGATCGTCACCCTTCCCGGCGATTCCCACCTGATCGAGGTGGAGACGGAGATCGACCCCTCCGCCAACAGCCAGCTGATGGGGCTCTATGCGTCCAACGGGATGCTGTGCACGCAGTGCGAGGCGGAAGGCTTCCGCCGGATCACCTTCTTCCCCGACAGGCCCGATGTGCTCGCCACCTATCGCGTGCGGATGAGCGGGCCGAAGGACGCCTTCCCCGTCCTGCTGTCGAACGGCAATCGCGAGGCTGCGGGCGAGGGGCCGGACGGCACTCACTGGGCGGAATGGCACGACCCGTGGCCCAAGCCTTCCTACCTGTTCGCGCTGGTGGCGGGTGATCTTGTCGCCAATCGCGACACGTTCACGACGATGAGCAGGCGCGAAGTGGACCTCGGCATCTGGGTGCGCGCGGGCGACCTTGAGCGCACGCAGCACGCGATGGATTCGCTCAAGCGTTCGATGCGCTGGGACGAGGAGGTGTTCGGCCGGGAGTACGACCTCGACACGTTCAACATCGTTGCCGTCAGCGATTTCAACATGGGCGCGATGGAGAACAAGGGCCTCAACATCTTCAACACGAAGTATGTGCTGGCGGACCCGGAGACCGCGACCGACGGCGATTACGACGCTGTCGAAGGGGTGATCGCGCACGAGTACTTCCACAACTGGTCCGGCAACAGGGTGACTTGCCGCGACTGGTTCCAGCTCTCGCTGAAGGAGGGCTTCACCGTGCTGCGCGATCAGCTGTTCAGCCAGGATATGGGTAGCGAGCCGGTCAAGCGGATCGAGGATGTGCGCGTGCTGCGCTCCGTCCAGTTTCCGGAGGATAGCGGGCCGCTGGCGCACCCGATCCGGCCTGATTCGTACCGCGAGATCAGCAACTTCTACACTGCGACCGTCTACAACAAGGGCGCCGAGGTGATTCGCATGATGCGCACCATGGCCGGGCCGGAGCGGTTCCGGCAGGGGTGTGACCTCTATTTCGAACGGCATGACGGTGAGGCGGCGACCTGCGAAGATTTCGTGCGCGCGATGGAGGATGGCGCCGGGCTGGACCTCACGCAGTTCCGCCGCTGGTACGAGCAGGCGGGCACGCCGCGCGTCTCCGTCCGTCTGGAGCATGAGGGCGACACCGCCACATTGCACTTGAAGCAGACCGTCCACTCAACGCCGGGGCAACCGGACAAGCGGCCGATGCCGATTCCGCTGCGGCTCGCTTTGTTCGACCGGGAGAGCGGCCGGCACGATGGTGAGAAACTGGTCGTGCTGGACACGGCCGAGGCCAGCGTCAGCTATCCCGGCTTTGCCTCCAGGCCCGTCCTTTCGATCAACCGGAGCTTCTCCGCGCCGGTGGCCATCGAGCGGGAGGTGCCGCTGGACGAGCTGGTGTTCCTGGCGGCGCGCGACGACGATCCCTTCGCCCGGTACGAGGCGATGCAGGACCTGATCGTTCGCCACCTGAAGGCCGCGGCCGAGGGGGCGCTGGACGATTCGGCGCGTGAGGAAGGCCGTGCAGCGATTCGCGCCGCCTTCTCCGCGGTGCTGCTGGATGGTGAGCTGGACGATCAGATGCGCGGCGAGCTGATGATCCTGCCCGGGGAAAGCTACCTGTTCGAGCAGATGACGATTGCCGACCCGGGCGCGATCCATCGCGAGCGCGAGGGCCTCAAGGCGTGGCTCGGTGCCGAGCTGGAGCGGGAGCTGCACGGCATCTACGACCGCGTGAAGGAGGTGCCTTATAGCCTTGAGCCTGCCGCACGCGGGGCGCGCAAGCTCAAGACGCAGGTGCTGGTGTATCTTGCTGCCGGTGTTCCCGCATTGGCCGCCCGCCTCGCTGCAGGGCAATATGATGCCGCGGACAACATGACGGATCGGCAGGGCGCGCTGATGGTGCTGGCCGGGCTGGACACGCCCGAGCGGGAGGCGCGGCTGAACGACTTCTACGAGCGCTATCACGGCAATGCGCTGGTGATCGACAAATGGTTCGCCATCCAGGCGCAGTCGCTGCATCCCAAGGTTCTGGAGCATGTGAAGGCGCTGGCCGAGCATCCCGACTTCACGCTGCGCAACCCGAACCGCGTGCGCTCGCTCTACATGGCCTTCACCGGGGCTACGCGCGGCTTCCACGCGCCGAGCGGGGAGGGCTATCGGATGATCGCGGACCTGATCCTCGCGCTTGACCCACTGAACCCGCAGACGGCGGCGCGGTTCGTCTCGCCGCTGGGCCGCTGGCGGCGGCTGGAGCCCGGCCGGGCCGCGCTGATGCGGGCAGAGCTGGAGCGGATCGCGGCCGCGCCGCGCCTGTCGCGCGATACGCACGAACAGGTTAGCCGCAGCCTTGGCTGACGCGGTGGGTGCCTTCGCGAGGGACGAGCAGCCGGTCGAGGTCAACCGCGCCGGTTCCCTTGCCGGTGTCGCCCACGGCTTCCTCGGCCGGCGCGGCGGGGTTTCGGGCGGCGTGGTGGCTGGCCTGAATGCCGGCCTGGGGGCGGAGGATGAGCCGGAGGCGGTGGCCGAGAATCGCCGCCGCGCCGTGGAGGCGGTGCTGCCGGGGGCGGAGCTGGTCACGGTCTATCAGGTCCATTCCCCTGATGTGGTGGCGGTGCGCTCAGCCTGGGGCGATGCAGAGCGTCCTCGCGCAGACGCGATGGTCACGGACCGGCCGGGCCTGCTGCTCGGCATCCTCACCGCCGATTGCGCGCCGGTTCTGTTCGCGGACCATGAGGCGGGCGTCATCGGCGCTGCTCATGCCGGCTGGCGCGGAGCGCATGGCGGGGTGCTGGAAAACACGGTGGCCGCCATGGAGTCGCTGGGCGCCCGCGCCGGGCGGATCGTGGCGGCGATCGGCCCGGCCATCGCCCAACCCAGTTACGAGGTGGATGCCGGGTTTCGAGAGCAGTTCACCGAAGAGGACGAGGCCTTCTTCCAACGCGGCAGGTCAGGGCGCTGGCAGTTCGATCTGGAGGGCTATGCCGCCCAGCGTCTGCGGGCCTGCGGGGTGGAAACGGTCGAGGCATTGCGCCTCGACACCTATGCCGCGCCGGAGCGATTCTTCTCCTACCGGCGGGCCACCCACAGGGGCGAGCCGACCTACGGGCGGCAATTCTCCCTCATCGGGCTGACCTGAACCCGTCATAAGTGCGCCAAAATGCCTGTTGGCATGGCGGAAAGGCTCGTCTATCAGCCGCGCCAAGTCGCCGCCCGGGGGCTCCGTTCGGCGGGTGGCGGGTCGACATTCAAGGGGGCTGTGCGTCCGGCGTTGTGCCGCTCACGCGCGGCAGGCTAAGGCAAGGCGATGGCAACCAGCACAGGCACCGCGGAAACAGAAGCGTTGGCTGCGGGCGAAGGCGTGCGACGCCGGGACTTCATCGAGATCGCGGCTGTTTCGGCCGCGGGCGTTGGCGGACTGGCGGTGCTTGTCCCGCTGATCAGCCAGATGGCCCCGTCGAAGGACGTGCTCGCAGAATCCAGCACGGAACTGGACATCTCGGCAATCGAGCCGGGGCAGGCGATCAAGGCGGTGTTCCGCAAGCAGCCTGTCTTCGTGCGCAACCTCACTCCGCAGGAGATGGAGCAGGCCAACTCCGTGCCCATTTCCAGCCTGCGCGATCCGGAAAGCCTGGCTGAGCGGACCAAGGAAGGCCACGCCAACATCCTCGTGACGATGGGCGTGTGCACTCACCTCGGATGTGTGCCTCTGGGCGCGGGCGAAGGCGAGAACCGCGGCGAGTTCGGTGGCTATTTCTGCCCCTGCCACGGTTCGCACTACGACACGGCCGGGCGCATCCGCAAAGGGCCGGCGCCGGCCAACCTGCACGTGCCCGATTATCAATTCACCACCGACACGACGATCGTGATCGGCTGAGGCGGGAGACTTAAAGGATGAGCTTCCCCTGGGCCCGGGTTTACGAACCCAAGGCGCCGCTGATGCGGTATCTCGACGAAAAGCTGCCGCTGCCGCGCTTCGTCTACAATGCGGTGGGTGCCGGTTACCCGGTTCCGCGCAACCTCAATTACTGGTGGAATTTCGGCGTCCTCGCCGGGTTTGCCCTGGTTCTGCAGATCGTCACCGGCGTCGTGCTGGCGATGCATTACGCGGCGAATGCCTCCGTGGCGTTCGATTCGGTCGAGCACATCATGCGCGACGTGAACTGGGGCTGGGCGGTGCGTTACGCGCACGCCAACGGCGCCAGCTTTTTCTTTGTGGTGCTCTACCTGCACATCTTCCGCGGCCTGTTCTACTCATCGTACAAGGCCCCGCGCGAGATGATCTGGCTGATCGGCGTGGTCATTTTCCTGCTGACCATGGCAACCGCGTTCATGGGCTACGTCCTTCCGTGGGGGCAGATGAGCTTCTGGGGTGCGCAGGTCATCACCGGCCTGTTCAGCGCGATCCCACTGGTGGGTGAGCCGCTGCAGGTCTGGCTGCTGGGCGGCTACGCGCCGGACAACGCTGCGCTGAACCGCTTCTTCAGCCTGCACTACCTGCTGCCCTTCGTGATCGTCGGCGTGGTGATCCTGCACATCTGGGCGCTGCACATCCCTGGCTCCTCCAACCCGACGGGCGTCGAGGTGAAGAGCGAGAGCGATACGGTGCCGTTCCACCCGTATTACACGGCGAAGGATGGCTTAGGGCTCGGCGTGTTCCTGATCATCTACTGCGCAATCACGTTCTTCCAGCCGAACGCCCTCGGGCACCCCGACAACTACATCGAGGCCAACCCGCTGGCGACGCCCGCGCATATCGTGCCGGAGTGGTACTTCTACCCCTTCTATGCGATTCTGCGCGCCTTCACCGTCGACTTCATCCTGCCGGCGAAGCTGTGGGGCGTGTTGGCGATGTTCAGCGCGATCCTGTGCTGGTTCTTCCTGCCCTGGCTGGACAAGTCTCCGGTGCGTTCGGGGCACTATCGGCCGCTGTTCCGCAAGTTCTTCTGGTTCGGGCTGATCCCGACCATGGCGGTGCTGTTCTACTGCGGCGGAGCGCCAGCCGAAGAGCCCTATGTGATGATCAGCCAGATCGCCACGGCCTATTACTTCCTCCACTTCCTGGTCGTCCTGCCGATCGTGTCTTCGATCGAAAGGCCCGAGCCCTTGCCCTACTCGATCACCGAGGCGGTGCTGGGCGAGGACAAGCAGGTTGTTCTGGGCGAGAACGCTCGGCCGCCGCTCTGATGGCGGCCGAACGTAAGGCACAGCGCGCGACGCAGCAGGCGCCTTCGGGCGAGCGACACGAGAGAAAGACGACACGATGATCCGGCTTGTTGGCATCTTGGTTGGGCTCGGCTTCACCCTCGTGGTGCTGATCGCCTTTGGAACCGGCGCCTACACCGCCGCGACTGAGGGCCTGGGCGAGAAGACTGCGGAGAGCGAGTTCCATCTGGACCCTCGCGAAGTGCATTTCGCCCATAGCGGTCCCTTCGGGCACTGGGACAACCAGCAGCTCCAGCGCGGCTACCAGGTCTACAAGGAGGTCTGCTCCGCCTGTCACTCCCTGCGGCAGGTGGCGTTCCGCAATCTTGCCGATCTTGGCTACAGCGAGGCCGAGGTGAAGGCGGAGGCCGCGAGCTGGCAGGTCCCCGGCATCGATCCGAACACCGGCGAGGCGAATCTGCGCCCCGGCACTCCGACCGACTATTTCCCGTCGCCTTATCCAAACAGCGTCGCGGCGGCGGCTGCCAACAACAATGCCATTCCGCCGGATTTGTCGCTGATGACGAAGGCGCGCCATCATGGCCCGCAATATGTCTATTCGCTGCTGACCGGCTATCGTGACCCTGCGACCTTCAGCGTCGAGGGTGAGAGGCTGGCCCAGGAGTTCCCCGAGTTCACCACGCCGCCGGGGCTGCACTTCAACCCGTACTTTGCCAACCTCAACATCGCCATGGCTCCGCCGCTCGCGGCTGATGGGCAGGTGACCTATGCGGACGGGACCGAAGCAACGATCGACCAAATGGCGCAGGACGTGGCGGCATTCCTGACCTGGACCGCCGAGCCGACGCTGATCAAGCGCAAGCAGACCGGCTGGCCGGTACTTGGCTTCCTGATCTTTGCGACGATTCTTGCCTGGCTCGCGAAGAAGCAGATCTGGGCGCCGGTGAAGCCCGCCAAGCGAAAGGACAAGGCTGACCGCGTGCTGGAGGATGCGGAGATCATCTCCTCTGATCCCAGCTCCAGGACTTGAGCCCGGACGATCTCAAGGCGCTGGTCCGGACAGTTCCGGACTACCCTGCCAAGGGAATTCAGTTTCGCGACATCACGACGCTGATCGCGCACGGTGAAGGACTCTCCGCCACGGTGGATCACCTGGTGGAGCGGGCTCGCTCCGCGAATGTCGAGGCGGTCGCCGGGATCGAAGCGCGGGGGTTCATCTTCGGCGCTGCGGTCGCGGCGCGCCTGAGCCTCGGCTTCGTGCCTCTGCGCAAGGCGGGAAAATTGCCGGTTCCAGCCATCGGGATCGACTATGATCTCGAATACGGCGCCGCCCGCATTGAGCTTGACCCGGATGCGATCGACCACGGCGAGCGGGTGCTGTTGATGGATGACCTGCTCGCCACAGGCGGCACTGCAGTCGCCGGTGTTCAGCTGTTGCGACAGGCTGGTGCGGTGGTCGAGCAGGCATTGTTCGTGATTGACCTGCCGGAACTTGGCGGCACCGCCGCGCTGCGTGAGGTCGGAGTGATGGCCCACGCACTGATGGTGTTTGAGGGGCACTGAGCTGACAAGGTTCAACTCCAGCGGCTTCTCCGTCGCTGAGCGCCTCTCCCGCTCCCGGCAGCGGCCATATCGCGGCATTCTCGTGTTTCACCGGTCAGCACGCCACCTACGCGGGCCCAACCTGCCGCCCCAGAACAGTGACGTAGGGGCCACGGCCTCCTGATGGCGTCGGCAAGTGGATGTGCGATCGTCCGAACACCCGGATCGAATGGCGCAGAGTCCATTCAGACGGATGCTGAGAGAACAGCAGGCAAGCGTGGCTGGAGAGACTCAGCAGCGATGACTCTCCCGTAAGCAGCGCAAAATCCGGAGGGATGGTAGCCGCCGGTGATGACGAGTGCGGCCTGAGCTCCACGACAATCCGGCGGTAAGGTCGTCTGAGACCGGTGCTGCGTCGGCTCTCACGCGCTGTTGCTGCACGATGAGCCCTCAATCCGCGAAGTCTTGTGGCGTAACGGGCTGCATTTGACGACAGAGAAACCTCCGGCGCACTGCCCTTCTTGCACCTGCGCCAGCACAGCACCGCGCCGGGAAGATCTCCAGCCAGCGCCCATCCCGATCAGGAGGCGACCGACGACGGCAAACAGGGCCATGTAGGATAGATTCGCCTGCTGAAGCATTTGCTGAAGGGGACCTTTCCAGGCATTCAGCGGGGCAAATGGAACATCAGGCACTTGTCATCGCGCTGATCGGCGTGCTCGGCATTGGCGCGCAATGGGTTGCCTGGAGGACAGGTTGGCCCGCGATCGCGCTGATGCTGGCGGCGGGCTTCCTGGCCGGGCCTGTGTTCCACTTGTTCGATCCGGAGCAGGCGTTCGGGACGCTGCTGGAGCCGATGGTGTCCATCGGCGTGGCGCTGATCCTGTTCGAGGGCGGCCTCAGCCTCGATTTCCGGGAATTGCGAAAGTATGGCGAAGGCGTCTGGCGCCTCGTCTTCCTGGGTGTGCCGCTTGGCTGGCTGTTCGGGTCTCTCGCCTGCTACTACATCGCGGGACTCGTCTGGCCGGTGGCCATCCTGTTTGCCGGCATCCTCGTGGTGACCGGGCCCACCGTGGTGCTGCCGCTGCTGCGCCAGTCGAACATTCAGCAGCGCCCTGCGGCAATCCTCAAGTGGGAGGCGATCGTCAACGATCCAGTAGGCGCGCTGTGCGCGGTCATCGCCTACGAGTACTTCCGTCTTTCGACCGATGGCGCGACAATGGTCCAGGTGGTGCCGCCTTTGCTGATCGCTGCGGGAGTGGCGGGCGCGATCGGCTATGCCGCTGCCTGGGTGATCGCCTGGAGCTTCCCCCGCGGATACGTGCCTGAATACCTCAAAGTGCCGCTGCTCCTGGTCGCGGTGGTCGGAACCTTCGTCGGCTGCAACCTGATTGAGCACGAGGCCGGCCTGGTGGCGGTGACGGTGATGGGTATCGCAATGGCGAACATGCATGTCGCCTCGCTCCGAAGCATCCACCCGTTCAAGCAGAACGTCGCCGTGCTGCTGGTTTCCGGCATTTTCATCATCCTGTCGGCCTCGCTCGATATCGAGGAGTTCCGCAATTTCGAATGGCGATTCGGCGCATTTCTTCTGGCGCTGCTCTTCCTGGTCCGGCCCGCCACCATCCTGCTGAGCCTGCTGGGCAGCAAGGTTCCGTGGAAGGAGCGGCTGTTCCTCGCCTGGATCGCGCCGCGCGGCATCGTGATGGTGGCGATCTCCGGCCTGTTCGCGTTGCGCCTGAACGAGCTCGGCTATGCCGATGGCTCGATCCTGATCGGCCTCAGCTTCGCGGTGGTGGTGGCGACCATCGTCGCTCATGGCTTCACGATCAATCTCGCTGCCCGTCTGCTGGGGGTGAAGGGCGTGAGCCGCCCGGGCCTGCTGGTCGTCGGCGCCACGCCCTGGACCATCGCCCTCGGCAAGCAGCTGCACGAACTGGGCACGCCGGTGATGATCGCGGATTCGAGCTGGAGCCGGCTCAAGCCCGCGCGCGAGGCGGAGCTGCCAACCTATCATGGCGAGATCCTTAACGAGGCGGCTGAGCACGACCTTGATCTGGCGCCGTTCCAGATGCTCGTCGCTGCCACGGACAACGAGGCGTACAACACCCTCGTCTGTTCGGAATTCGCACCGGAGATCGGTGCCGACCGGGTCTATCAGCTCGGCCAGACTGAAGATGACGGAGACCGCCGTTCCCTGCCCGCCTCGCTGAGGGGGCGCGCGCTGTTTACGAGCGGGTTCAGTGTCGAGGATGTCCAGCAGCGGCAGAAAGAGGGATGGGTGTTCCGCCGCACGCGGCTGTCGGGACAGTTCGATATCGAGGATGCGCGCGAGACACTGCCTGAGGCTGCCGACATGCTGCTGTTGCTGCGGCCCAACGGGCAGATGCGCTTCTTCACCCATGCTTCCGCACCGGAGCCGCAGGCGGGCGACACGGTGATCTCGTTTGCCCCCCGGCGGCAGAAGACGCCAGAGGACGCGGCAGCGCGCAAGGCAGCCAAGGGCGCGGGCAAGGGGGCGAAGGACCCCGGGGCTGAGCCGGCACGCGCATGAGGATGAGGAACGGCATGACACGAACGCATTCCCCCAGCTCCTTGGTCGCCATCGGCGCCGCCGTTCTCCTGCTCGGCGGCTGTGGCGAGTCAGGAGAGGAGCGCGCCTCTGGCCGGGAGAGCCCCACCAGTGCCGAGCCGCTCAGCGAGCCGGTGGTTGAGGAGCCCGTCAACTCGATCATTCGCCCGGATGTTGCGCCTGATCCGGTCGTGGTCCTCCCGCCAAAGCCGCTGACGGTGACGGTCCCCTTTCCCCAGGGCACCGCTCTTGGAGAAGGAGCCGAGCGGCAGCTGGCGAGCATCCTCGATTCGGAAGCCGTGGCGGAAGGCTGGCCGATCGTGCTGCGCGGCCACAGTGATTCGAGCGGAGGCGATGCGTCGAACCTGCGCGCGTCCCGCCGCCGGGCCGAGGCTGTCGCCGCATGGCTGACCGAGCACGGGATCGCCGAGGAGCGCATCCGGATCATCGCGTTCGGCGAGCAGAACCCTGTCGCTCCCAATGCCAAGGCCGACGGCTCACCCGACGAGGACGGCCGGGCTCGCAACCGGCGGGTGGAGGTGATCGTTTCCCCTGACGGCAGGAGCAAGGAGGAGGCGGCCGAGAATACCGCCACCGAAGGTGTGGTTGGGCAGGACACGGCCGCGGAGAAGGCGATCGAAAGGCTGACCGGCGCTGACACGCCTTGACGAAGGCCCTCTGCCGGTGGCATCTGCACCGGCCCCGACCGGGAGTGTGCGGGTATAGCTTAGTGGTAAAGCTCCAGCCTTCCAAGCTGGCTATGCGGGTTCGATTCCCGCTACCCGCTCCACCTTCCCCCCATCATCAGCCGAACTTGCCCGCATGTTGCGGCAAAGCCGTCTCCTCAGGCGGCCGCGAAAGATCGGTGGTGGCGACCTCGTCTGTATGAACGTGGAAGTGGACCAGCTCCGCTTTCCCGAAGTGGGTGGTGATCGCCGTGTCCGTCGCGTCGCGGCCTCGCGCCATGACGATGCGGGCGTGGCGCGGGCGGTTGTGGCGCGCGTCGAACGTGTACCAGCGCCCGCCGATATAGACCTCGAACCAGGCGGAGAAATCCATCGGCGCGTCGATGGGATCGATGCCGATATCGCCCAGGTAGCCGGTGCAATAGCGTGCCGGAATATGGATCTCCCGACAGAGCGTGATCGCGAGGTGCGCGAAATCACGGCACACCCCGTAGCCTTCGCTATAGCCTTCGAACGCGGTCCGGTCGTTCCGCGCATGGTCATAGCCGAACTGGATCTGGCGATGAGCAAGGTCGACCAGGGACTGCACCTTGCCCCAACCGCTTGCGTGGGGATGTGAGGCGTTCCACGCGGCGATGGAAAGCTTGCCCACCTCGCAATATCGGCTGCCCATCAGGTAAAGCAGCGTGTCGTCCGGCAGTTCGTCCACCGGGTGCTGAACCGCGTTCGGCACCACCGGGTCCGGCGTGTCAGTTACCTCTACCACGAAATCGCTGCGCAGCCAGGTGTCCCCCGGCGGCAGGGTGAGGCGAGTGCTGACATTCCCGAAGCTGTCGACGAATCGGCGCAGCGGCAGGTCCGGCTCCGTCACAAGCTGCTGGGCCGTGCGAAGCTGCCCCTCATATTCCGGCCGCACATCGAGCAGGCCGATCGTGGGAAGGGGGGCTGGGGTGCGGAAGCACAGATCGAACCCGGTGCGGATCAGCATCGCGCTTTCCCCTCTCTCCCATGGTCGCGATGATGGGCAGCGCGATTGACAGGGTGCATGGGCATGCAATCAGTCGATCATGACGCTCCCTCACCCGAACGGCAAGCTGTTGACGCCGCTGGACCCGCGCCCTGTCTCACTCGCGGGGCCCGCGCTCGCCCCGGGGCCGTTTGTCCTGTTGGGCGACCATGCGGGCCGCGCCTTTCCTGAGGTTTTGGGCGACATGGGCGTGCCGGCTGCGGATCGGGAGCGGCATATCGCGCTGGATCTGGGGATCGCGCAGCTCGGAAGGCTGCTGTCCGAATGGTTGCACGCACCCTTTCTTTCGCAGGTCTTCTCGCGGCTGGTGGTGGACTGCAACCGCGATCCCGCCGCACCGGGCGCGATGCCGGAGGTGAGCGACGGGACTTTCATCCCCGCCAATCAGGGCCTCTCGCCCGAGCAGCGGGAGGCGCGGGTGCAGGCGATCCACGAACCCTACCACGCGGCCATTGCGGAATTGCTGGATGTGCGGGCGCAGGCGGGTCTGAACACCATCCTGGTGGCGCTGCACAGCTTTACGCCGGTTTTTGGCGGCGAACGGCGGGTGTGGGATGCGGGCGTGCTGCATGGCGGGCCGGGCGATGCCTACGGCAAGCGTGTGCTGGCTTTGCTGCAGGAGCAGGAGGACTGGGTGGTCGGTGACAACCAGCCCTATGAGTTCAACGGAACCGACTACACGATCCCCCGTCAGGCCTTCCCGCGCGGGCTGCCCTGGCTGGAGCTGGAGGTGCGGCAGGATCTCCTCTCCACCCCTCAGCACGTGGAGGAGGTCGCGAGGCGGCTGGCTCCGATCCTGGCTCAAGCCGCGGCGTAGGTGGGCCCGGCATTCGCCGCTCGCTTCAGAGCCGAGATGGAGGCCTTGGAACACTTGGAACACTGTTCAGGAGGCGGAAATTCCGCTGGTCCGAGCTGCCTCTCGCTCCGGTGATCGCGAGCGGAGGGGGGATCGAACACAGGCGCCCGATCCCCACCTCATGGGGGCCGGTCCGTTCGCGCGCTGATGGACGATGGAAAGAGCCAGCGCGATGCTGGGCACCCATCGAGCGGCTAGGAAAGCGACTTCTGGCCTGAGGGCCGAGGTGACAGCGCCAGGTCTAGCCCTCGCCCACCGCCATGTTGTCGATCAGCCGCGTCCCGGCGATGCGGGCGGCCACGAACAGCCGGGCGGGATCGCTGCCGAGCCGGTCGAGTGGCTGAAGGCTCTCCGCATCGGCAAGCACCACATAATCGACGCTTGTGAATCCGCCCGCGATCAACGCCTCCTCAAGCTCCTGAAGAACTGGCCGCGCTTCGGCTTCCGTGGCGAGCCGCTCCACCGCTGCGCGCATCGCAGCCGGGAGCGCAGCGGCGCGGACGCGATCCTCGGGCGAGAGATAGGCGTTGCGGCTGCTCATCGCGAGGCCGTCCGCTTCGCGGACGATGGGAATGCCGATGATCCGGTCCACCGTGGGCCGGGTCAGATCCAGGTCGCGCGCCATGCGGCGGATGATGGCGAGTTGCTGCCAGTCCTTCTCGCCAAACAGGGCGCAATCGGGTTGCACCTGGTTGAACAGCTTGCACACCACCGTTGCAACGCCGTCGAAATGGCCGGGCCGCACGGCCCCGCACAGCCCCTCGCTCAATCCTGCGACGCTCACGGTTGTGGCGAAGCCGGGCGGATAGACGACGTCCACCGGCGGCGACCACAGCACGTCGACACCTTCCGCATCCAGGGCCCGCGCATCCTCCGCGAGGCGGCGGGGATAGGCGGCAAGATCCTCGTTCGGGCCGAACTGGGTGGGGTTGACGAAGATCGACACCACCACGCTGGCGGCGCGCTTCTTCGCCTCCCGCACCAGCGTCAGATGTCCTTCGTGCAGCGCGCCCATCGTGGGCACCAGCGCGACTGGGCCGCGCGGCCGCAGGCGCTCGATCGCGGCACGCATCGCGGCAAGGTCGGTGAGCTGTTCCATCGCCACCGCCTTTGCTCCAGCCTCGCCTCCGGGACAAGCCGGAGGCGAGCAGGCCGCAGCCTTAGCGGCCGGGCGGTGCAGCGGCTGCGGCGTCGGCCGGCAATCCGCCGAGTTGGCTGACCATGTCCGTATAGGCGTCGAGATAGGCAAGCACGATGATCTGCCCGATCTCCGTGTTCTGATAGCTGCTGACATTGGCGCCGCCCCAGTCGCCGCCGCCCCAGAACGATCCGCCTGCGTTGAAGCCGATGTCCTGCTTCTGCGCGTAGCCTTCGGTGATCGCCTCTTCCACGGTGGTGCGGGCGTTGACCACCGACAGGGTCACGCTGGCCTCTCCCTTGCGGACATCGATCCCGCCGGCAAGGCGGCCCACATTGCGGCCGCCGAGAAGCCCGCCAACTCCGCCGAGCACCGCGCCGAGGGCGCCTCCGCCGGAATTGTTGTTGGTGCTGACGATGTTGGGCTCAATGAAATAGTCGGCCGTGCGCACCTGGCCGCCGCCCACGTTCGAATCCTCCTGCAACTCGCCCTGGTCGGCCAGCGCGCGCTCCATCGCGCGGCTGCGCATGGAATTGCCCCGGTTGACCATGGAGAAGCAGCCGGAGCGCTGGATGAAGATCCGCAGCACGGCTTCAGGGTTCTGCAGGCCGTAGCGGGTCCACCAATGATCGTCCGGCTCCACGATGGCGACGGTGCCCAGGTTGCGGTCGCAGCGGGGGATGTCCGCCATGCCGCGTTCCTGCTGCTGGCGGCCGGACGAGCGGCCCTGCGCCGCCGCGGGAGTGGTGGTGACAGACGACATCACAAACGCTGTCGTGAGCGCGAGAAGGCAGGCCTTTTTCATGACACGATTCCCCTATGCGTATCTGACATGCTCGGCATGCCCTCGCGTGGGGCGGATTGTCTTGCCAGCGGCTCGACCCGACTCGGCATCTTAATTGTTCGTAGGGAGCGGGCCAAGGCTAGGCATCCCTCTGCGGCTCCACTAGAAACCGAAGACCCATGGCTATTGCACAAGACCTCTCAAGGCGTTCATCGCCGCACCGGATCGTCTTCGCCAACGAAAAGGGCGGGACCGGCAAATCCACAACGGCGGTGCATGTCGCCGTCGCGCTCGCCTATCGCGGCGCGAAAGTGGCGGCGATCGACCTCGACCATCGCCAGCGCACCACGTTCCGCTACCTCGAAAATCGCGGCGAGACGGAGCGGCGGCGCAAGATCGAGCTGCCCGGCGCCCGCGCGGAAGTGTTCGCAGACGGCACTCCCGAAGAGCTGGAAGAGCTGGTCGCCCGGCTGGGCGAGGGGATGGATTTCATCATCTTCGACACGCCCGGCCGCGACGATCCTCTGGCGCGCCATGCCGCCACCCAGGCCGATACGCTGGTCACGCCGATGAACGACAGCTTCGTCGATTTCGACCTGATCGGGCAGGTGGATGCCGAGAACTTCAAGGTGAAGCGGCTGAGCTTCTATGCGGAGCTGATCTGGGAAGCGCGCAAGAAGCGGGCGATGAAGCAGATCAAGGAACAGCGGCGCGAGATGGACTGGGTGGTCGTCCGCAACCGCGTGCAGAAGATCGACGCGCGCAACCAGCGCCGCATCGACAATGCGCTGACGGAGCTGTCCAAGCGCGTCGGCTTCCGCGTGGCCCAGGGCCTTTCGGAGCGGGTGATCTATCGCGAGCTGTTCCCCAGTGGGCTGACGCTGCTCGACAAGGGGCAGCTGGGCGAGCTCGGCACGAGCCACCTGGTGGCGCGGCAGGAGCTGCGCACGCTCGTCAGCGGCCTCAACCTGCCGGAGCCCCAGCCCCAGCCCCAGTCACCGGCCGCCGCCGAGAAGCGTCCGGCACCCGCCAGCGAGGCTGCGTAGCGCGCATGGCCAAGCTGCTGGTCATCGCCGTGCTGATCGTGATCGGCTGGCGTTTGCTGGCAGGACGCTGGCCCTGGCAACCGAACAGGGCCGTCCGCGACCGAAAGCTGGGCGATGCCCGCCGGCTGCTCGGCCTGGCGCCCGGCGCTACCCGCGAGGATGTTCAGTCGGCGCATCGCCGCCTCCTCGCCTCCGTCCATCCCGATCGCGGCGGCAGCAGCGCCCAGGTGCATGAGGCCAATGCCGCGCGCGACCTGCTGCTTGCCCAATTGCCTCACGACTCCAAGGAGAGTTCATGACCCACAAGTTCCATCCGACCGTGCTGCGCGAATATGACATTCGCGGAATCATCGGGGAGACGCTCGGCGCGGACGATGCGCGGGCCATCGGGCGCAGTTTCGGCACGCTGTTGCGCCGCGCCGGCGGCAAGCTGGTGGCGGTAGGCTATGACGGCCGCGTCAGTTCGCCCATGCTGGAGCATGCGCTGATCGAGGGGCTGACCTCCAGCGGGTGCGACGTCCGGCGCGTCGGACTGGGGCCGACGCCGATGCTGTATTACGCGGAAGCCTCAGCTGAAGAGGTTGATGGCGGCATTCAGATAACTGGCAGCCACAATCCCGCCAATTATAATGGCTTCAAGATGGTATTTCAGGGTCGGCCGTTCTTCGGCGCCGACATCACGAAGCTGGGTGAAATCGCCGCGCAGGGCGACTGGGCCGATGGTACGGGCAGCGTTGAGACGCTCGAGGTCCTCGATGCCTATGTGGATCGGATGCTCACCGCCCTTGCGGGGATCGAACCGGAGAAACTCGCCAGCCTGCGCGTCGGCTGGGACGCGGGCAATGGCGCCGCCGGCCCGGCGCTCGAAGCGCTCGTCGCCAAGCTGCCGGGGGAGCACCACCTGCTCTACACCGAAGTCGATGGAAGTTTTCCGCATCATCATCCCGATCCAACTGTCCCGGACAACCTTAAGGATTTGCAAAACCTCGTCTCCGAGAAGTCCCTCGATTTTGGAGTGGCCTTTGACGGCGATGGGGACCGGATCGGTGCGATCGACGGCCAGGGCCGGGTGATCTGGGGCGACCAGCTGCTGATGATCTATGCGGAAGACCTGCTGCAGACGCGGCCGAATTCCACGATTATCGCCGATGTGAAGGCCAGCCGCGCGCTGTTCGACCGGGTGGCGGAGCTCGGCGGAAAGCCGCTGATGTGGAAGACCGGGCACTCTCTCATTAAGTCCAAAATGAAGGAGACTGGTTCGCCGCTGGCCGGCGAGATGAGCGGCCACGTCTTCTTCGCGGACGAATATTACGGTTTCGACGATGCGCTCTATGCCGGGATCCGGCTGATCGCCGCGTCCGCGCGACTCGGCAAATCGGTGACGGAGCTGCGCAGCGCTATGCCCGAGATGCTCAATACGCCCGAAATGCGCTTCCAGGTGGATGAGAGCCGCAAGTTCGCCGCCATCGAGGAAGTGAAGCAGCGTCTTGCCGGGACGGACGCGCAGGTGAACGATACGGATGGCGTCCGCGTGACCAATGACGATGGCTGGTGGCTGCTGCGCGCCTCCAATACGCAGGACGTGCTGGTCGCCCGCGCCGAGAGCTTCACCGAAGAAGGGTTGGAGCGTCTGATGGCGCAGATCGACGAGCAGCTCGCCGCATCAGGCCTGGAGCGGGGAGCGCAGGCGGCGCACTAAGGCGTGGCGGTCCTCGGACTCTAGGCTCCGGGGAAAGAAAGAAGGGGCCCGCTTGCGCGAGCCCCTTCGGGGTGGCCGCTGGTCAGGGGATCAGGCCAGCGTGCCGGAGGTGTTGTCCGTTCGGTCATAGGACGAACCGCTGCCGGACTGACTGCCCGACTGGCTTGACGCATTCTGGCCAGAGTTGTTCCGGCCCCAGTCGCTGCTCTGCTGCACGCGAAGGTTGTTCTGGACGTGCTTCACGCCTGACAGATCGTCCACGCAATCTTCCGCCCGGCGCTTCTGCTGCCGGCTGGGAACCGTGCCATCCAGCGTCACCTCGCCATTCTGCACGGTGACCTGGATCGCGCTGGCATCGACTCCCCAATCCTGGGTCAGCCGATCGCAGGCATCTTCAAGGATGCGTTCGTCCGAGCGGGTGTAGTTGGCAGGGCCGCGGCCGCGATGGTCCTGCTCGCGCCGCCGGGCAGCCTCCTCATCTCCGAACCAGCTAGCGACCTCGTCACCAGCGCGCTCAAAGAAGCCCCGCTCGTCGCGGTCGTTCCGGCGTTCATCCCGGTCGCTGCCGCGGCTGCGCTCACCATAGCTGCCACCGCCGCTATAGCCGCCAGTCCCGCTATAGCTGCCCCGGCCGTAGCCGCCGTAAGTTCCGGCCCCGTAATTGCTGCCGCCATAGGGGCCTGATGGATTGGACGGGCTCGTGCCCGGCCCAAAGCGCTGGCGCGGCCCGGCGAAGTCCCTTCCGCCGAAATCGTTGGAGTTGAAGCTGCCGAAGCCTGCTCCGTCATTGCCGGTGTAGCGCGACGGGCCGTATCCTCCGGAGGAGTAGCCTTCGCCGCGCTCCGAATAGAGGCCGCGGTCGCGATTCCCGCCTTGTCGGCCATATCCGCCGCGGTTGCGGTCACCCGCCCAGCCGCCGCCTCTGGAGTAGGCGCCATAGCTGTCGCTCTCTGATTGGCCGTACTCGCCGCGGGACCCGCTTTCGCCCATCTGCCGGTAGCTGCGATCGTCATCGCCGTAATCGTAGTCGCTGTCCGCGAACTGCTCCGACTGGCGTGAGGTATCGTCCCTGTAGCGGTCGCGATGGGAGCGGCCATAGGATTGATAGCGGTTCATCGACTCTCTCCACATGATTGTTGTTGCCAACGTCGGCTCTCTGACCACGGGTGCGTCTGCCTCCGATGATCGCACCAATTGGCTTCTGGTATGGAAACGCACGCCGCGCCTTGAGGTTGCGCGATTCAACGCGGCCGCGTGGCGATTCAGCGCGCGGCGGTCCTGAACCGGAGCCCTCCCCGATGGCCCGATCAGTCACTACCTATCGGGCGCGATGAGTTGCTCCATGATCTTGCGTCCCTTGCCGCGCGTGCCCTTTGGCATGACGCCGGGAGCGAGGCGTTCGGACCTATTGAGGGGCTCGCGGTGGCGCTAGTCGGGCCGCCTCTGCCGGCCGAGATCGAGCGCTGGTTTGCGGGGCGCGGCTGGCGGGTCCGCCGGCACCAGGCAGAGATGTTCGCGGCCGACAGCGCGGGCCGCCACACCCTGCTGGTCGCCGACACGGGCGCGGGCAAGACGCTCGCCGGGTTCCTGCCGACGCTCGCCGCCTTCTGCCCTTCGACCGGAGAGCCTGCGCCAGAGGGGCTGCACACGCTCTATATCTCGCCGCTCAAGGCGCTGGCGCATGACGTGCAGCGCAACCTCGTCACTCCGGTGGAGGAGATGGGCCTTCAGCTGCGGATCGAGACACGCAGCGGCGATACTCCGTCAGACCGCAAGCGGCGGCAGCGAAGCCGCCCGCCGAACGTGCTGCTGACCACGCCCGAATCGCTTTCCCTGCTGCTCTCCTACCCTGACAGTGCCGAGCTGTTCGCGGGCCTTCAGCGGGTGGTGATCGATGAGATTCACGCCTTCGCCACCGGCAAGCGCGGCGATCTGCTGGCGCTCGCCCTGTCACGGCTGCAGGCGATCGCGCCCGGCCTCCGCCGCGCCGCCCTCTCGGCCACGGTGGCGGACCCGCAGGCCTTTCGCGAATGGCTCGCGCCGTGGGGCGAGGTGGATGCGGTCGAGCTGGTGGAGGGCGAACCCGGCGCACCGGCCGAAGTCGAGATCCTTCTGCCAGTGGAGGAGCGGGTGCCGTGGGGCGGCCACGCGGCGACTTGGGCCATCCCCCAGCTCTACGAGGTGATCCGCCGCAACCGCACGACGCTGATCTTCACCAACACCCGCTTCCTGGCCGAATACATCTTCCAGAACCTGTGGGATGCGAACGAGGATACGCTGCCCATCGGCATCCACCACGGCTCTTTGTCCAAGGAGGCGCGGCGCAAGGTGGAAGGGGCGATGGCGCGCGGAGAACTTCGCGCGCTGGTGGCGACCGCCAGCCTCGATCTCGGCGTGGACTGGGGCGACATCGATTGCGTGGTGCAGATGGGCGCGCCGAAGGGCTCCAGCCGTCTGCTGCAGCGGATCGGGCGCGCGAATCACCGGCTGGACCTGCCCAGCCGCGCTTTGCTGGTGCCGGGCAATCGTTTCGAATTCCTGGAAGCGACGGCGGCCAAGGAGGCGGTGGACCAGGGCCAGCGCGATGGCGAGGACTTCCGCCCGGGTGGTCTCGACGTGCTGGCACAGCATGTGATGGCCTGCGCCTGTGCCGCCCCGTTCGACGAGGCCTCGCTTCTGGCGGAGGTGCGCTCCAGCCTGGCCTATGCCTGGGTGGATGAGGCAGTGTGGGCGCGGGTCCTGACCTTTGTCGCCACCGGAGGCTACGCGCTGCAGGCCTACGATCGCTTCAAGCGCATTACGCGGGGGCCGGACGGCTTGTGGCGGCTGACGCATCCGGAGCAGGCGCAGCGGCACCGGATGAATGCGGGCATCATCGTCGATTCGGAGATGATCGAGATCCGCTTTCGCAACGGACGATCGCTGGGGAAGGTGGAGGAACAGTTCGCCGCTTCATTGCGCACCGGCGACACCTTCCGCTTCGCCGGGATGGATCTGGAGGTCGAACGGTTCAAGGATCTGGAGCTGACGGTCCGCGCCGCGAAGAAGTCCGCCACCATTCCCAGCTATATGGGCCTGCGCCTGCCGCTGACGACGCATCTGGCTGACAGGGTGCGGGAGATGCTGGTGGATCGCGCCGGCTGGGCGCGGTTTCCTGATGATGTGCGTGAATGGCTGGAGGTGCAGGACTGGCGATCCCAGATGCCGGGGCCGGACAATCTGCTGGTCGAGAGCTTCCCGCACGCCAAGCGGGAGTACACCGTCTATTACACCTTCATCGGCTGGAACGCGAACCAGTCGCTCGGCATGTTGATCACCAAGCGGATGGAGGAACGAGGGCTGCTGCCCGGCGGCTTCGTCGCGAACGATTACTCGCTGGCCGTGTGGGGGCTGCGGCCCGTGGAAGACCCGGCGCCGCTGCTCTCGCCCGATATCCTCGCGCATGAATTCGTCGATTGGGTGCAGGATTCGCACCTGCTGCGCCGCGCCTTTCGTGAAGTGGCGGTGATCGGCGGGCTGGTGGAACGGCAGCAGCCCGGCGCGCGCAAGAGCGGGCGGCAGGTCACCTTCTCGACAGACCTGATCTACGACGTGTTGCGAAAGTATGAGCCCGACCATGTGCTGATCGAGGCCGCCTGGGCCGATGCCCGGGCGCGGATGACGGATGTGGGTCGGCTGGGAGACCTGCTCGACACGGCGGCCGAGCGGTTGGAGCATGTGCGGCTCGACCGCGTCAGCCCGCTGGCCGTGCCGGTAATGGTGATGATCGGGCGGGAGAGCCTTCCGCAGGGCTCGGTTGATGATGAACTGCTGCTGGAGGCAGAGACGCTGGCGGGTACCGCGATGCAGGTGGAGGAGAGAAGCGGCGACGAGTGATGCCACTCTGCCGCGTCGATCTCCGCCCTAACGAAAAGGGGCGGGAAAAGCCCCGCCCCTTCACAGTACCGCTTTGCAAGAAGGGGCTTAGCCCGCGTCGAACACCCGGTATTTCTCGTTTCCGACGAAGCCGAACTTGGTGACGCCCGAACCCTTGATGATGTTCAGCACCTTGGCCGACAGATCGTAGCTGGCATTCGCCTCCGGCTCGAACTGCAGCTCCGGCTCGACCGCGAAGGTGAGCGTCTGCTGCAAGTTGGCGACCAGCTGGTTCTGGTTGATCGATTCGCCGTTCCAGAGGATCTCCCCGGCCGGCGTCAGCACGATCTTGTTCTTGATCGGGTCGACATTCTGGGTCGGCACGTTGGAAGGCGTCGGCAGATCGATGTCGATCGAGTGCGTCGCCACCGGGATGGTGATGATGAACATGATGAGGAGCACGAGCATGACGTCGATCAGCGGCGTCGTGTTCATCTCCATCATCGGCGAGCCGTCGTCTTTGCCGCCTGACATGGCCATGGGATGTTACTCCTTACCTATTCGCCCGGTCAGCCGTTCGGGTCGACCGGGGTGGAGATGAAGCCGACGGTCGGATAGCCCGCCGCCTGCACATTGAAGACCGCGCCTGCGACGCAACGCCACGGGGCATCACGGTCGGCGCGGATATGCACCTGCGGGATCTGCTCGGGATCATTCAAGATCGCCTCGATCCCCCCGGCCCGCTGGACGATCGAGTCCAGGCGCGCGAAGGCCTGATCGTACAGTTCCTGCGAGTCCACCAGCGTCGTGTTGTTGATGAACACGCGGCACTCACCCTCACGCGTGGCGCCCGTATAGCCGGTTCTCTGAATGCTCGGGGTCCGGCCCGCTTCGTCGGTGGTGGTCACCGTCAGAAGCAGGTTTTCAACCTTGTCCTTCGACTCGACCGACTCGAAGACCGGCACCTCCAGCTCCTCGATCGTCTGGATGGCGACTGGAACCGCGATGAGGAAGATGATCAGGAGCACCAGCATCACGTCCACGAGGGGCGTGGTGTTGATGTCCGACATCGGCCTTTCGGCGTCGCCTCCACCTGTCGAAATGGCCATCTGTGTTGTCCTATCTCAAAGCTTTTCGAGAGAGGGATGGGCGGCCCGCATGCCTTTGCCCATCCCTCACTTCGTCAGGTCCGCTTGCTCAGGCCTTCGGGGCAGTCGTCGCGGCGGTCGTGGCGGTCGCCGGCTTCGAAGTGGCCGGAGCGGTCGCCGCGGCCTTGCCGGCCTGCTGCGTCGAGGTCTTGGTGATCATCGCCGGCTTGATGTTGCCGCGCGAGGTCATGTTGGCGAGCAGGTCGGTCGAGAAGCCGCTCAGCAGCTCGGCGATGCGCTTGTTGCGCGACTGCAGCCAGTTGTAGGCGAGCACCGCAGGCACGGCGACCAGCAGACCGATCGCGGTCATGATCAGCGCTTCACCGACCGGACCCGCGACCTTGTCGATCGAGGCCGAACCGGCGAGGCCGATGTTGATCAGCGCGCGGTAGATACCGATAACGGTACCGAGCAGACCGACGAACGGAGCGGTCGCACCCACGGTCGCGAGGAAGGGCAAGCCACCCGCGAGCTTGGCGTTGATCGACGCTTCCGAGCGGGCCAGCGAGCCGTGCAGCCAGTCATGGGCTTCCAGCTGATCGGTCAGCTTGTGGTGCTGGGCGTCGGCGGCGAGGCCGTCGTCCACCAGCTGGCGCCATGCGGAGTTCTTCTCCAGCTTGGAGGCGCCTTCGCTCAGCGAGTTGGCGCGCCAGAACTGGTTCCGCACCGCCTTGTACTGGCTGAAGATCTTGTTCTGCTCGAGGAGCTTGGTGATCAGGATGTAGAACGAACCCACGGACATGATCACGAGGATGCCAAAAATGGTCCAGGCGATGACACCGCCCTGTTCCATGGCTTCCAGGAACCCGAACTGGTTCTGGGGAGCCGCTTCGCCGCCGGCCGCGGCCAGGATGTCAATAAGCATGCGGGTGATCCTCTTCTTGGAATAGTCGATGAAGCATTATTATCGGCTGAGCTGGTAGACGATCGTCGTCGAATAGCTGCCGGTGGTCGGGTTTCCTGCGTCGTCCAGCGCCGGGTTGAAGCGAGCGTAGCGCTGCATTCCCGCGCAAGCTGCTTCGTCCAGGATGCTCGAGCCGCTGGAGTTGGAGACGCTGCAGGCCGAGACCCGGCCATCCGGGCCGACCGAGACGCGCACGCCGACGCGGCCCTCGATCTCGTCACGAATTGCGCGCGACGGATAGTTCTCCTGGATCCGCGCTGCCCAGCGGTTCTGGCCATCGGGCTGGGCCGGACGCGCCTGCGAAGGCGGCGGAGGCGGCGGCGGCGGAGCCGGCGGCGGTGCCGGCGGTGCCGCGGGTGGGATAATCCGCGCTGGCGGAGCCGGCGGCGGGATGTTGGTCTGCACCTGGATTGGCGGCGGCGCCGTGCTTACATTGATCGGCGGCGGCGGTGCCACCGGCGGTGGCGGCGCGGTTTCCGGTTCCGGCGGGGGCGGCGGCGGCTCTTCCTCCGGCGGCGGTGGTTCGTCAATATCCACTGTGGTCACGCGCTCTACCAGCTTCTTCGCCGCCGAATAGGCGAGGCCGGTAACGAGGGCGTAGCCGATCGCGAGGTGGATGAGGACGACGAGGGCAATCGCAACGATGCGACTACCGCTCATTTGTTGGTCAGCGTATGCCATCCAGTCCCTTCACTCCGTCTTAATCACTGCCGAGCCAAGGCCCGGCACCGGGCTCATAATTTATTTGCCGGACAGGGCCCGGCACCGGCCGTGGCTGTCGCGGATTCGCATCCTGACAGCCGTCGCCGAGCTTTGTCCAGCGCGAAGGCTTCCTCGGCGGTGCCGAAACGTTGTGAAGACCCCCCGAAGGACTACTCTGGCTCCCCTGCATTTTTCTTGTTCGGGAAGCACTAGTTACGATCCTAACGGTCACAAGGGGGAACGGCAAACCCTTTGTCGGTTCACCGGTGATTCACCTCTCTGCCGCTGCTAGTGTCCTTTGATCCGGCCCGTTCGGGCAGGGGAGCCGAGGCGCGGCGTCGTGCGTTCGGTCCTAACAGGAGGATGGCGATGGAGCAGCTTTCTCGCGGCGGCCGTGCCGCGTTCCCGTTCGCGCTCGCCGCGGCGTTGACGCTCGCGGGCTGCGCAACGCCGCAGGTGGCGCAGGCGCAGGCGCAGGCGCAGGGCGCAGCAGCAGAGGCGCCGTCGATGCCGGCCCTAACCTTCGTGGATCTGGCAGAGCTCGTCGAAGCCGCGCCGACGATCGCGATCGTCGAAATCGCTGACCAGGCAACCGTGGAGCCTGAGCGTTCGCCCGGCCTCGCGTCCGGCGACGTGCGGCTCTATCTTGAGGCGCGGACCGAGGCGCTGCTCGCCGGGCGGAGCGCGGTGGGCGAGTCGCTCACCTTTCTGGCCGACCGTGCGCTCGACCCCAGGGGCAGGGCGCCCCGGCTGAGGAAGCAGCGCTTCATCGTCTTCGCCACGACGGTCCCGGGGCGGCCCGGACAGCTCCAGCTGGTGGACCCCAAGGCCATGTTCCCGGCCGAGCCGGTGCTGACGGAGCGGGTGCGCTCGGTCATCGCCGCCGTCGCCGCGAACGATTTGCCGCCGAAGGTCACCGGAGTGAGGGACGTGATCTCCGTCCCCGGCAATCTCGTCGGCGAATCCGAGACCCAGATGTTCGTGGAAACCGCCAGCGGCGCGCCCGTCTCGCTCAGCGTCATCCGCCGCCCGGGCATGGAGCCGAGCTGGGGCGTGTCCTGGAGCGAGATCGTCGATGCCTCGGCCCGCGCGCCCGCGCCGGAGACCGTCGAGTGGTATCGCCTCGCCTGCGGCCTTCCTGCGGAGCTGCCCGCCGACGCCTTCCTGCAGGAGGAGGGCCGGTCCCGCCAGCAGGCACGAGAGGACTACCGCTATATCCTCCAGCAACTTGGCCCGTGCGAGCGCACTCGCGGTTGAGCGCCCCTTGGCTCTAGCCACCCGGCCTTCGCTCGCCTAACCGACAGGCGGACAGGATTGAGGGGACAATGGCCGCACCACTTCGCATCGCACTCGCCGGGCTCGGAACCGTCGGCGCTGGCGTCATCCGCTTGCTCAACGCCAATGGCGCGCTGATTGCGCGGCGGGCGGGGCGGCCGATCGAGATTATCGCCGTCTCCGCCCGCGACCGGAGCAAGGATCGCGGCGTCGACCTGTCGCCCTATGTCTGGGAAGACGACCTGACGCTGCTGGCGGAGCGTGAGGATGTCGACGTGGTGGTGGAGCTGGTGGGCGGCGCGGACGGCTCCGCCCTCTCGCTCGCACGGCGCACGCTGGCGAGCGGCAAGGGGCTAGTCACCGCCAACAAGGCGATGGTCGCGCATCACGGCATGGAGCTGGCCGCGGCGGCGGAAGGCGCCAATGGCGGAAGCGGCGTGCCCTTCAAGTTCGAGGCTGCGGTCGCCGGCGGCATTCCTGTCATCAAGGGGCTGCGCGAGGGTGCGGCGGCCAATTCGCTGCAGCGAATCTATGGCATTCTCAACGGAACCTGCAATTACATCCTCTCCACGATGGAGGACACCGGCCGGGATTTCGCGGAGGTCCTGAAGGAAGCGCAGGCCCTCGGCTATGCGGAAGCGGACCCGACCTTCGACATCGAGGGGACGGACGCGGCGCACAAGCTGGCGATCCTCGCCGCGATCGGCTTCGGCGCAGGCATCCGCTTCGACAGCGTGGAGGTAGAGGGGATCACCAAGATCCGCGCCGCCGACATCGCGCAGGCGGCGGCGCTCGGCTATGTCATCCGGCTGATCGGGCTTGCCGATTGCGAGGGCCATGCCGAAGGCGGCGAGGTGCGGCTGTTCCAGCGGGTGCAGCCCTATCTCGTGCCGCGCGATCACCCGCTGGCGGCCGTCGATGGGCCGACCAACGCGGTGGTGGCGGAAGGCGATTTCTCCGGCCGCCTGCTGTTCCAGGGGCCCGGCGCGGGCGATGGCCCGACCGCCAGCGCCGTGGTGGCGGACCTGATCGACATAGCTCGCGGCGATGTCGGCGCCCCCTTCTCGGTGCCGGTCGCGGAGCTTGAGCCGCTCGCCCCGGCCGACCCGGGCGGGCGCCGCAACCGCGCCTATCTCCGCTTCGCCGTGGCCTATCGACCGGGGGTGCTGGCGGAGATCGCCGCGGCCATGCGCGATGCGGGCGTCTCGATCGAGAGCCTGATCCAGCAGGGCCGCCCGGAGGAAGGCGGCGAGGTGCTGGTGGCAATGGTGACGCATGAGGGGCCGGAGAGCGCGGTCGCCCGCGCGCTGGAGCTGCTGCGCGATTCGCCCAGCCTCACGGAACCGCCGCTGGTGATGCGCCTGCTCGGCTAAGGTACGCCGCCGGGTTCGGGAGCAGCCGCCGCATCTGCCTCTGCGGCTGCGGGGCTGCCCTCCCAGCCTTCGGCGTAGCGTGCGGCGTCGGAGCCGGGCGGCGCTTCCGGGATGCTGGCGAAGTCGATCATATAGGCTGGCGGCTTCGGGCAGGGCGGGACGAAGCAGCCCCGCGCCACCACGATGGGCAGGGCCGGCGGCTCCAGGTTCGGCGCGCGGGGCAGGCCGTCGTTCACTGCGGCCCCCGCCGCGATGGCTTCGTCCGTCGAGGAGCGGACGCGGTACCTGTCATCCTCCACCACTTCGCGGCAGACGACGATCTCATCCGGCCGGGGTGCAGGGCAAGGCTCCGGCCCCGGTCTGGACGACGGCGGGCCATAGGCATCCCGCGCCGCCTCAACGGCTTCCTCCGCGGTCACCTGCGCGGCGGCAGGAGCGCCGGCGAGGAGGAGGAGAGCGGGCAGAAAGCATGGCACGCAAAGTCTGGTCATCGTGACGTGCCGACCTTCCTTGCAAGGTTTGCGGCGAGACTGAGCCAAGGCGGTGAAGCCGGGCTGAACGGCCTTGCTCGCTCCATGTGTTAGCCTCTTCCCCCCGGCTGCCTTTCTCGACATTGTCTTGGGCCCGCCATAGATGTGGGCTCGATAATCCGGGGAGAGGGACCCGCATGCCGACAGCCAAGAAGACGCCGCCCAGCAAGGTTCTCGACCGGGTTCTGGTCCTGGAGATGGTCCGCGTAACGGAGGCCGCCGCGATCGCCGCCTCCGATCTCATCGGGCGGGGCGACGAGAAGGCCGCAGACCATGCGGCGGTGGAGGCGATGCGCCGCGCTTTCGACGACCTCTATATCGACGGCACCGTGGTGATCGGGGAAGGCGAGCGGGACGAGGCGCCGATGCTCTATATCGGCGAGAAGGTCGGCGGAGCGCCGGGCAAGGGGCCGAAGATCGACATCGCGCTGGACCCGCTGGAGGGCACCACCATCACCGCCAAGGCCGGGCCGAACGCGCTGGCCGTGCTGGCGGCGGCGGAGAAGGGCTGCCTCCTCAACGCGCCCGACGTGTACATGGAGAAGCTCGCTGTCGGCCCCGGTTATCCGCAGGGCATCATCAGCCTTGAGCGCAGTGCGACGGAGAATGTCGCCGCCGTCGCCGAGGCCAAAGGAGTGGAGCCGCACGAGATCATCGTCTGCGTCCTCGATCGCCCGCGCCACGCCGGGCTGATCGCGGAACTGCGCGCAATTGGCTGTGGGATCGTCCTGATCGGCGATGGCGACGTGGCAGGCGTGATCGCGACCACGGATCCGGACACGACGATCGACCTCTACATGGGCTCCGGCGGCGCGCCGGAAGGCGTGCTGGCTGCCGCTGCGCTGCGCTGCGTGGGCGGGCAGTTCAACGGCCGCCTGCTATTCCGTAACGATGACGAGCGGGCCCGCGCACGCAAATGGGGGATCGAGGATCTCGACCGGATCTACACGCTGGAGGATCTGGCGCAGGGCGACTGCATCTTCGCCGCCACCGGCGTCACCTCCGGCTCCCTGCTCGACGGCGTCAAGCGCCACCGCCGCCCCACCGGCGAACAGGTGCTGACGACCGAGAGCGTCGTCATGCGTGCCAGCACCGGCACCGTGCGTTGGGTGCGGGGCGAGCACCGGATGGGGTGAGGGGGCGGGGGCAGCTTGTGGGTGGTGAGCGGACTCTTGATCTTCTAGCCTGCTTCCATGAAGCAACACTCCTCGACTGACCTAATGGACGTCATAAAGACCCAGCGAACCACGCTCCGTCCATTAGTGCCAGAGGACGCGAGCGCCTTGTTCGCGACACTATCAGACGAGGTGCATTGCCGATATTTGTCGCGCGGCGCGTTTGCCGACGAAGAGGAGCTCAGAGGCTGGCTTGTTGATCCAGATTGGAATGGGCGAAGCTGGGTCGCAATCCACGGAGCGTCGGGTGAACTTGTGGGTCGATTTGTGCTAGTGCCCACATCCGAAACTGGAATGTCAGAACTCGGCTATATCACAGTCGCGCAATGGCAGGGCCAGGGCATAGCACGAGAGTGCGTTTCAGCACTGATTTCACACGCGTTTGAAGTGGAGAGCCAGAGACGGTTGATAGCACATATCGATGCCGAGAACGCGGCTTCAATCGCGCTTATTGAGAGGCTTGGCTTTAAAAGGGAGGGCTGGTTGCGCGAGCACGAAACAACGCACAAAGGCCTCTGTGACATTCTCGTCTACGGTCTCCTGCGGCACGAGTGGACACCAACCGAGCCTCCCCGCTGAATGTCAGCAAGGGGGGCGCGATCGGCCATTCACCCCGTCCCAAGCCGACCGCGACATGAGCACCACCGCTCCCCCTTCCCTACACCTCACGGAGCGGACAGCATGCCGCCGGCTCTTTGAACCCGTCCAACATGCGTCTACTTTAGGAGCGGAAATCGCGCATCATCACGAGAGAAGTGTCAACTTCGCCTTTTGCGCATAAGTTGCTGACAAGACGTCAGAAAATCCGTTTGAACCCGGTTGACAGGGTGTCAACTTTGTCAACTTCGCAGGATTGGTGCCGACACGCGATGGACCGCGCTCGAACGCCGCCACCAAGTCCCGCCGCTGAAACCCGGCTCCGCACAGGTTGCAATCGCATGACGCTCGGCTAGAGGCTCGGCCCCAGCCACTCCCTCGTTCAAGCAGGACCGAACCCGCGATGAAACTCATGGCCGGCAACGCCAACCTGCCTCTCGCCCGTGCGATCGCCGGCTATCTGGAGATCCCCCTCACCGATGCGAGCGTTCGCCGCTTCGCCGATGAGGAGATCTTCATCGAGATCAACGAGAACGTGCGCGGCGAAGACCTCTTCATCGTCCAGTCGACCAGCTTCCCGGCGAACGACAATCTGATGGAGCTGCTGATCGCCATCGACGCCTGCCGCCGTGCCTCGGCCAAGCGGATCACGGCGGTGGTGCCCTATTTCGGCTATGCGCGGCAGGACCGGAAACCCGGCCCGCGCACACCAATCTCCGCCAAGCTGGTGGCGAACCTGATCACCACTGCGGGCGCCAACCGCGTTCTTTCGGTGGACCTGCATGCGGGGCAGATCCAGGGCTTCTTCGATATTCCCACCGACAACCTCTACGCCGCGCCGGTGATGGCGGCCGACATCCTCGCCCGCTATCCGAGCGAGGAGCTGATGGTGGTTTCCCCCGATGTAGGGGGCGTGGTCCGTGCCCGCGCTTTGGCCAAGCGGCTCGACAATGCCCCGCTGGCGATCGTCGACAAAAGGCGCGAACGCCCCGGCGAGTCGGAGGTGATGAACATCATTGGTGAGGTGAAGGGCCGCACCTGCGTGCTGATCGACGACATCGTCGATTCGGGCGGAACGCTGTGCAACGCCGCCCAGGCGCTGATGGATGCGGGCGCCAAGAGCGTGGCGGCCTACATCACCCACGGCGTCCTCTCCGGCGGAGCGGTTGCAAGGGTGAACAATTCCGCGCTGACCGAACTGGTCATCACCGACACGATCCTGCCGACGGAGGCTGCCGCCGCTTCCGACCGGATTCGCGTCCTCACCATCGCGCCGCTGATCGGCGAGGCTGTTCGCCGCATCGCGGACGAGAGCAGCGTCAGCTCGCTGTTCGACTGATGCGCAAGGTCGCCCTGCTGGCGCTGCTCCCCTGCCTCGCCGCCTGCGCGAGCGGAGGCGGCGCGATCGCGACCTACCAGCCGCCCATCGGCTCCAACGAGGTGCTGCGTGGCCCGATCGAGGGCGCGCCTGGCCGCCAGTTGGTGGTGGGCGATCTCGTCTTCGGTCCGGGCTCGCCGATCCCCCGGCATTACCATCACGGGGAGGAGTTCCTCTACGTCATCGGCGGCGAGACCATCGTGTCGCGCCCCGGGGTGCCGGATGTGGTGCTCCGCGCCGGCGATTCGCTGCGAATCCCACCCGGCACGGTTCATTGGGGCAGCGCGGGTCCAGACGGCGTGCGCGCCATCTCCAGCTGGGTCGCGGTGGAAGGACAGCCCATGCGCGTGGACGTGCCGGAATGAACCTCTCCGCCGAAATAGCGCTGGCCCATCGCCTGGCCGATGCCGCCCGCGCGGCGATCCGCCCGCATTATCGCACGCCGATCTCCGCCGAGCGCAAGGGTGATGCCTCGCCCGTGACCGTGGCCGACCGTGCGGCGGAGGAGGCGATGCGCCGTATCCTGACCGCGGAGATGCCGCAGGACGGCGTCCATGGGGAAGAGTTCGGCATCACCGAAGGCCGCTCCGGCCGCCAATGGGTGCTGGACCCGATCGACGGCACCTGCGCCTTCCTCGCCGGCCGCGCCACCTTTGGCACGCTGATCGCGCTGCTGGCCGATGGCTTTCCCGTGCTCGGCCTGATCGACCAGCCGATTTTGGGCGAGCGCTGGCTCGGTGTAGCGGGCAAGCCAACCACGCTGAACGGCGATCCGGTGGCAACGCGCGCCTGCCGCGAACTTTCGGACGCGACGCTGGCGACGACCGGCCCCCAATATTTCTCGCAAGCCGAGGGCGACGTCTTCATGGCGCTGGCGGCGAAGACCGATCACAAGCGCATGATCATGGGCGGCGACTGCTACAATTACGCCCTGCTCGCCACCGGCTTCGTCGATGTGGTGTGCGAGGCGGGCCTGAAGCTGCACGATTACGCCGCGCTCGTTCCCGTTGTGGAGGGCGCCGGCGGGTTGATGTGCGACTGGAACGGAGAGCCGCTGCATGGCGGCTCGCAAGGCCACGTGCTGGCGCTTGGCGACCCGGCGCGGCTGGAGGATGTTCTGGAGGCCATGGGCGGGGCCGAAAACCGCTCTCACGATCATCACGATCACTGATGCTGCTGTTCTTCTACGGAGTGCTGCTGGGCTCCGTGGCTGAAGGCGCCGTTCGGGATTTGCTGCATGGGCTAGGGCCGGGACGGGCGACTACGGTGCGGGGCCTGCTCTACGCCGTTCCGGACCCTCGCGGCTTCTATCCGGTGTTGGCGCCGGGCGAGGGTACGGTACGCGGCATGGTGCATCAGGCGGGGGCGGTCGATCTGGCCGCGCTGGACCGGTTCGAGGGCGTCGATCCAGGCGATCCCAGTGCAGGCGAATATCGCCGCGAATCCGTATTCGCTAAGCTGTCAGGTGGAGGCAGCGTCGCCGCCGATGCTTATCTGTACAACCGCGTGATCGGTCCTGACCTCGTCCCTATTCCCCACGGCGACTTCGCCCGGTGGCTGCGGGAGAACAGAGCGCGCGCCTTCGCGGGATGAAAGGCAGGCGGCCCGAAGTTCCGCCGTCGAGATTGCCGCTCATCGAGCCTCAGCGCCACGTGAGTCCGTCAGGTCAGCAAGTGGCCCGCTGCATCCCGCTTCGTCGCCAGGTAGCGTTCGTTGTGCGGGTTGGCCGGCAACTGATGCGGCACCCGCTCCACGACGGTGACGCCCGTCGCCTCCAGCGCGGCGACTTTCGCCGGGTTGTTGGTCATCAGCCGGATCGGCCCCACGCCCAACAGGTCCAGCATTCGCGCCGCTACCGGAAAGTCTCGGGCCTCTGCGGGCAGGCCCAAACGACGGTTCGCTTCCAGCGTGTCGAAGCCCTGGTCCTGCAGGCGATAGGCCTTGAGCTTGTTGACCAGCCCGATCCCGCGCCCCTCCTGCCGCAGATAGAGCAGCACGCCCCAGCCGCCCTCGCGCGCCTCCGCCGCCATCGCGCTGAGCGCGGCATCCAGCTGCGGGCCGCAATCGCACCGCAGGCTGCCGAGGATATCGCCGGTCAGACATTCTGAGTGCAACCGAACGAGCGGTACACGCTCGCTGCTTTGCTGGCCGAGAACGAGGGCGACATGCTCGCGCAGATCGTCCGGGCTGCGGAAGATCACGATCTCCGCCTCGTCGCACGCGGCCACGGGAAGCTGCGCGCGCGTGGCGATCGTGAGCCGGGACGGGTCGGTGAGCGCGGCCACATCGGCCTGCAACAGGCTCACGGCTTCCACCTCAAACTCAGGGGCGACCAGGAAGGCGGGCAGGATGCCTGCGATCCGTGCCAGCTCCAGCGCAGCTGCGGCCTCTTCCGCCCAGTCGAGCGGCTCGGCCAGGAACGGGCCTTTCAATGGAACGGCAAGATCCAGGGAAGGATCGGCAATCGGCCGTGCTGCGGCAAGGTCCAGCGGCTCGGCCGCGCGAACCAGCACAGGTGCGTGCGGATCGGCCGCCTCGCGCTGGTTCGCGAGCTTGAGGGTCGCCGCGCGGGCGAAGGAGATCAGGGCATAGCGGGAGGAGGCCTCTCCCGGCGCCGTCTCGACCGGCAGCAGGTGCGGTGATGAGCCGACCTGGATCGGCCAGCCATGCCGCAGCGCATCCACCGCCTGGGCAGCCCGCCGGGAGGAGGGCGCGATGCTCAGAATGCGAACTCCGTCACCAGCGGCACATGGTCGCTCGGCCTGTCCCAGTCCCGCGCAGGCTCCAGCACCCGATGCGCCTTTGCCGCGCTCATCAGCTCCGGCGAGGCCCAGACGTGGTCGAGCCGCCGGCCGCGATCGTTCTTCTTCCAGTCCGGCGAGCGATAGCTCCACCATGTGAAGCACCGCTCCGGCGCGCGGATGTGCTCGCGGCCGAGATCGCACCAGCCATGCGCGTCCTTGAAGCGCTGGAGCGCCTCCACCTCCACAGGCGTATGGCTGACGACCTTGAGCAGCTGCTTGTGGTTCCAGACGTCGCATTCCAGCGGGGCGATATTGAAATCGCCCACGATGACCGTCGGCCGGTCCAGCGCATCGGCCCAACATGTCATCCGCTCCACGAAGTCCAGCTTCTGGCCGAACTTGGCGTTAACGGTGCGATCCGGAACGTCGCCGCCCGCGGGCACATAGACGTTCTCCAGCACCACGCCCTTGCCGGGGCCGAGGAGCTCCACCCCCACATGGCGCGCCTCGCCGTTGTCCTGCCAGTCGTGCCGTGAGACCTCGCGCAGCGGGATGCGGCTGATGGTCGCGACACCGTGATAGCCCTTCTGCCCGTGAACCACCTGGTGAACATAGCCGAGCTCCGCCAGCGCCTTGGCCGGGAAGCTCTCGCCGATCGTCTTGATCTCCTGCAGGCAGAGCACGTCGGGGCTCTCCTCGCGCAGGAGGCGCTCGACGAGAGGCAGGCGCAGGCGCACCGAATTGATGTTCCAGCTGACGATCTTGACGTGTGGCGTGACCATCAGGTGCCGATAGGGCGGCAGATGCGCGGCTTCAACCGCGTCACCCGCACAAGCCGCCGTGGCGGGGAGCGGCAGACAAAAAAACCCCCGTCCCGGGGGCAAATGGGACGGGGGTTTCCTCTTGAGCGTTCGTCACGCTTGCACAAGACGCCGCGGAATCGAGGCAGGGCAACAGGGGGGGAACCCGCCTCGGCGTTGTCTTGCGATTCATTCCTAAAGGCCGGCGGCTTTCTGCCTAATGAATGGACTCGAACAACCCGGCGCACCCTCCCACCGGACTGCCGCCAGCCCGTTCAGCCAGCGCGACGAGACGTGCGGCGCGGATCTCGATACGTGAAGGTGCTGTCCGGCACCGACACGCCGTAGCGATGATTCGACAGGCGCACGGTGGTGCGGGTGTTCTGCGCGTCGAGCGCAACCCAGCTCGAAAGCTCGAGCCCGCCGGGCGCGGAGGCGTTCTCCACGAAGATCAGGGTAATCGTGCCGTATTCGGGTTTGTTCGGATCGCGCACTTCGATGCTCACCACATCGCGGCTCGCGGTCGGCATCAGCTTGCCATACCGCTTCACGTCGCGGTTCGGATCAAGCAGGGCGCCCAGCGGCGAGTTGCTGATGGGCCAGCGCTGCAACTGCCGGACCTCGTAATCCACGAGCGTCAGCGACTTGCCGTCGGACACGACCAGCATGTTCACATCGTCGGTGTACTGGAAGCGAATGCGGCCGGGGCGCTTCAGCGTCAGGGTGCCACGAACGGTGCGGCCGGCCCGATCGGTCTGAGTGAAGTCCGCCTTCAGCGTCGAAATGGAGCGCAGCGCATTCACCACGCGGTCCAACTGTGCGTCCGACGCGGAGGAGCGCGCCTGCGCGGCGGCAGGCGCCGCTGTCAGCGCCAATGAGGCGGGAAGCGCCAGCGCCAATGCGCCGGCGAACACGGCCGCCACGGGGCGGCGGAAGGACAGGTGGTTGATCAGCATGCGGGCGATCTGGGCGATCCGTATTGAACCGCCCGTGAACCCGGCCAGAGAGCGCAAGCGCCCTCTTACTTGATCTTGCCTTCCTTGAACTCGACGTGCTTCTTCGCAACCGGGTCGTACTTCCGGAAGGTCATCTTCTCGGTCTGGTTGCGCGGATTCTTCTTCGTCACGTAGAAGAACCCGGTGCCGGCCGTCGAGTTCAGCCGGATCTTGACGGTTGCGGGCTTCGCCATCGGTCCACTTCCAATTGATAGAGGCCCCCAGACGCGGGCGGCCCGAAACACAGAAAGGCGACGCGCGAGGCGCCGCCCACAGAGGCGCGCCATTGCTGCAACCATGTGGAAAAGTCAAGCGCGGGCGCGCCCGGTTCGCGACCCTACCACTCCACCTTGCCGCGGTTGGCCTTCACCGTGCCGCGCACCTTCTTGCCCTTG
>Ga0182742_1001137_pt1 | contig 35723 bp, 35 predicted proteins | sample eDN5th37CBELigMG_FD_128880 | JGI IMG/M metagenome (GOLD analysis project Ga0182742, IMG submission 128880) | Enriched Miracle-Growth compost microbial communities from Emeryville, California, USA - eDNA 5th pass 37_C BE-Lig MG (version 2)... ... | reverse complement strand
TTCTCTACTCTACACCCTGAATCACTTCTTCGAAGTGGGCTGCTTTTGGCCGCGGTTCCGCCTTTGCAATGAAGGCGTCCAGGGATGACCCCCGGCAAAGATCCCAACCCGCCGGAGCGTTCTCCTCTTTTTCCTCCCCACCACTGCAGCTCGACGACACCCCCCTAAACATTTTCAACCAGATTGGACAGGGCAGGATCAGGGAGGAACTTTTTGGATACATCCGGTAATTACGGTTAACTCTGCCTGAGGGGACCTGAAGGCCGCATATCGTGGATTATCAAGGATGAGTCCCCGTCGAGCCTGTGCTAACATAAAACGCGTGTTAACCATAACGGCTTCATGAAAGGAGTACAGATCCACCTGCCAATCAAATAAGGGCCTAGTTCCGTTCAGGACGGAAGCGGGGGAACCACCTCTGGGGTTAATTCTGCATCGAGCAGAAGGGATGCCAAACTGCCATCCTACCCGTCAGCTAACCTCGTCGGCTAAAGCAGATCATGTATGAACACCTTTTCGCAGGGAATCGCAGCACTTGTTTGTTTGGAAAGAGCTCCAAACAAGGAGGTTTCTTTTGCGCTGCCTGCTTTATGAAGAACGATCGGTGCATTTGCTTTTGCCCCGCGGGATGGCCCTCGGCAGGAAGAAGCAATGCGCCGTTTTTTTGTTCTATCCAATTTTTTTTGGTATCCATTTTTGACAAGGGGGAGCAAGGAATGAAAAAAAGCATGATGAGTTTCGTATGTACGGCAATTTTGTCCAGCAGCCTGTTGTTTGCGGGATGTTCTGCAGACACGGCGCAGACAGGAGCGCCGGGAGGAGAGCAGGCGTCAGGAGGATCGACGCTGGAAAAAGCGAAACAGCAGGGCGTTGTCACAGTAGGCTTCGCCAATGAAGTGCCATACGCCTATGCGACACCGGACGGAAAGCTGACGGGAGAGGCCGTAGAGGTGGCGCGTGTCGTTCTGGAGCGCATGGGTATCCCGGAAATGAACGGCGTTCTGACCGAGTTCGGCTCGCTGATACCCGGATTGAAGGCAAACCGTTTTGACATTATTACAGCCGGCATGTACATCACACCCAAACGAGCGCAGGAAGTCGCTTTTGCCAATCCCGAGTACAGCATTGGAGAAGCGATTGCGGTGAAGAAGGGGAATCCGCTGAACCTGAAAAGCTACGCGGACATTGCAGCCAATCCTGCTGCCAAAATAGCGGTGATGGGCGGAGCGATCGAGATCGAATACCTGGAGAAAAGCGGTGTGAAAAAGGAACAGATGGTGCTCGTTCCCGACCAGCCGTCTGCAGTCTCGGCTCTGCAATCCGGACGTGCGGATGCGATCACGATGACAGGACCTTCCCTGCAAGCCGTGCTGGATAGTGCGAAGGACGACAGCCTGGAGCGGGTGATGGATTTTGTTCAGCCTGAGATCGACGGCAAAAGTGTCCGTGGCTATGGCGCAGCCGCCTTCCGCAAAGAGGATGCAGATTTTGTCGCGGCCTACAACGCGGAGCTGCAAAAGCTGAAGGAGTCAGGAGAACTGCTGGAAATTTTGGAGCCGTTCGGTTTTACCGAGCAGGAATTGCCGGGTGAGATGACAGCAGAGGAATTAGTCAAGGAATAAGGCAATCCGCTTAGGAGAGGAATGAAGGATCATGGTGTCTGTCGATTTATTGCCGCTGCTTTATCAGGGAGCCGTTACGACTCTCAAGGTCACCGTACTGTCGATGGGCGTAGCGTTTCTGCTCTCGTTTGTGGCGGGATTCGCCCGACTTTCCCGCCGAAAAAGCATTCGTCTGGTCAGTTCGGTCTACGTGGAGGTATTTCGCGGCACCTCGCTGATCGTCCAGTTGTTCTGGCTGTTCTACGCGCTGCCGCTGCTGGGGATCGAGCTGACTGCGCTGGCTGCCGGGGTCGCAGCATTGGGCCTCAACTACGGGGCGTATGGATCGGAAATAGTGCGAAGCGCCATTCTTGCAGTCCCAAAAGGACAGACGGAAGCGGCGATTGCGTTGAACATGAGCCCGATGCTGCGGATGAGACGCGTGATTTTGCCGCAAGCGATGGTCATCATGCTGCCGTCCTTCAGCAACTTAGCGATCGAGCTGCTGAAAGGGACATCCCTGGTCTCGCTGATTACGATGGCCGATCTGACGTACCAAGGAATGATTTTGCGCACATTCGATGCTTCCAGAACATTTGAAATATTCGGTCTCATTTTGTTGCTGTACTTTGTCATGGCGTATCCGTTGACGCTGATGATGCGTTGGCTGGAACGACGTTTTTTCGCGGGGAGGGTGTAGGCGATGTGGAATTGGAATTTTACCTGGAGTACCTTGCCGCACATTCTGGACGCGATGAAAATGACCATCCTGGCGACGATCGTCGGTTTTGCCATCGCATTGGCAGGCGGTTTGCTCCTGGCGATGGGGCGTCGTTCCAAGAATCGCCTGATTTCGCTGGTTGCCACCGGAGTGATCGAATTCGTCCGCAGTACGCCGCTCCTGGTGCAGTTGTACTTCCTTTTCTACGGCTTGCCGGCGATCGGCATTTCTTTGGGCCCTTTTGCCGCCGGAGTGCTGGGGCTTGGCATCCACTACAGCGCCTATCTGTCAGAGGTATACCGTTCCGGGATTGACGCCGTGCCGCGCGGTCAGTGGGAAGCTGCCAAGGCCTTGAACTTTACACGGTGGACGATGTGGCGGCGCATCATTCTTCCCCAGGCGATCCGTCCGGTAGTCCCGGTTCTCGGCAATTATTTGATCGTCATGTTTAAAGAAACGCCCGTCCTGTCCGCCATTACGCTGGTCGAAATGCTCATGGCAGCCAAGATGATCGGGGCAGAATCCTTCCGCTATCTGGAAGCATTCACGCTCGTAGGGATTCTTTTCCTGCTTCTCAGCTACGCCTCATCGCTGTTGATCAGAAGGCTGGAACTGAAATGGAACCGCACGTAAAAAAGGAGGAAGCAATCATGAACTTTGCAAGTAAGGATGCTCTCGTCGTTCGTTATCGGAAGGTGAGCAAGTCGTTTGGAGACCTGACCATTTTAAGGGAAATTGATCTGGACATCGCATCCGGCGAAAAGATCGCCGTGATTGGCCCCAGCGGCTCCGGCAAGACCACGATGGCCCGTCTGCTGATGACCTTGGAGGAGCCGAGCTCGGGAACGATTGAGGTGGATGGAGAGCATCTCTGGCATAAAACGGTGAATGGCAAACTGGTGCGGGCGGATGAAAAGCACCTGCACAGCATCCGCGGCAAGATCGGGATGGTGTTTCAGCACTTCAATCTGTTTCCGCACATGAGCATTCTGCGAAATGTAACGGAGGCTCCGATACACGTTCTGGGTCTCGATAAGGATGAAGCGGTCGATCGGGCGATCACCATGCTGGGAAAGGTAGGACTCGCCGACAAGCTGGACCATTATCCCGCACAGCTTTCCGGCGGTCAAAAACAGCGTGTCGCGATCGCGCGTGCCTTGGTCATGCGTCCGAAGGTCATGCTGTTTGACGAGGTGACCTCTGCGCTCGACCCGGAGCTGGTCGGAGAAGTGCTGGCGGTCATTCGGGAGATTGCGGCAGAAGGCGAGATGGCGATGCTTTTGATTACCCACGAGATGGATTTCGCCCGTGATGTGGCAGACCGGATCATTTTCACCGACGGAGGCCGGATTGTGGAGCAGGGGACGCCCGAACAAATTTTTTACAAGCCAGAAAGCCCGCGCCTGCAGACGTTCCTAAGCCGTTTTCGCGCCGGATGACGCACCGTGTAGCAGCGCTTTGAAAGGAGGTGATACAGATCAAGACGAGCGAGAAGATTCGTACAGGGCAGATCAGCCTGCGTTCGCCGAAAGAAGAAGACGGCGCATCGATGTGGCGGCTGGCGCCGGCGCGCGGTATTTCGCTGCATGACGGCGGTCGGTCGACCACATGCCTTTGGCTGTACGCTCCAGTTTTACTACCGGGGAAGGAACCAGGATGGGGGGCCCCCGGCTGGGTCTGATCGGCCGCGCCTTGCCCTTGCACACCGGGAAGAGCCGGGTGGATGCCGGGTTGCCATCGTGTGCATGGTACATACCGCTCTCGGTCTTGATAGTAAAATAATCCAAACAATAGCTGTGATGCCTTAGCAATAAGCCCCTCTATGTCTGTCAGGCATGGGGGGTTCCATATAAGTGTGAAATTATCTAAATCTTTAGTATTGACACCATAGTTGCGAAAAAACTAAAATAAAGACATGAAAAAATAAACTTTGTTTTGTATATGAAACGATGTGCAGATTTATGAGAGAAAGGAAAGGCAAAGCTGCTTAGGAAAGAGCAACAGGTTGTAAGAGCCTCTTTTTTTTAGTCATATTCGGAAACATCGTTTTATATTTGAAACATTATGAACAAACTGAATATGTTTCGTCGGCATTACTTGCTCCAAACTACATTATTCCACAAGAGGTGATTTCCTATGTTGGGCATTACCCATCTGCGTCACATCAGCTTATTTACGCCGGTGTTGCAAGAACAAGCAGATTTTTACGAAAAAATATGGGGACTCGATAAGTTGCAAGAGGACGAGAACAATGTGTACTTCCGCGGCGCTGGCTCAGAGAACCACATTTTGCATCTGCAAAAAGGGGAAAAAAGAGGCTTGCACCATATCGCGTTCGGTGTCGTCGACAAGCATGCTGTCGATTCGGCTGCGGAAAAACTGAAGGAATTGGGAATTCCCGTCATTCAAGAACCAGGCTATCTGGACGAAGCGGGAGCAGGATACGGGCTTCGCTTTCTCGATCCGGAAGGCAGATGCATCGAGCTGAGCTGCTGGGTAGAGATTCACACAAAGGACTGGAGCAAGAAAAACGTCGATCCGATCAAATTGAACCATGTCGTCATGAACACCAAAGACATCGACATGATTACGGAATTTTATACAAGAGTGCTGGGCTTCAAGGTTACGGACTGGAGCGAGCATCAAATGGTCTTCCTGCGCTGCAACAAGAACCACCACTCGCTTGCGTTTAACCAGGACGAACACGCTTCTGTGAACCACATCGCCTACGAGGTAGAGAGCGTCGACGAAGTGATGCGCGGGATCGCCAATGTCCGCAAAGCAGACGTCGAACCGATGTGGGGACCAGGACGTCACGGCCCGGGAAACAACATCTTCTGCTACTTCCGCGATCCAGCTGGATACGTCATGGAATACACTTGCTACCTGACTACGGTAGAGGATGATGACAAGTGGCAAGCATTGGTTTGGAAACGCGTACCTCATCTGATGGACCAATGGGGCATCGCAGGTCCGCCGCCGCCAGGAGCCCGCGCATCCATGAAAGGCGATCCGGACGAAGGCTGGGCGACCAAACTGGTCAAGAAAGACTAGCATCGACGACAACCAGCCAGCGCTGAAGAAGGAGTGTTGAAAAAGATGGATCTGGGTCTGAAAAATAAAGTGGCGATTGTCATGGGCGGAACTTCCGGCGTCGGCTTGAAGACGGCAGAAATGTTCCTGCAGGAAGGGGCCCGCGTCGCGATTTGCGGGCGAGACCAACAGAGAATGGAAAACGCTTGCAAGCATCTGGAGCAGTTTGCTCCTGCCGAGCAGGTTTTTGCGAAAACCTGTGACGTGACAAGCAAAGAAGACGTGCACAGCTTTATCGACGGCACTGCGGAACACTTCGGCGCTGTCGATATTCTGGTCAACGCAGCGGGCCAAAGCGTCATGGGCTATTTCTTCGACATCACGGATGAGCAGTGGAGACAACAAATTGACTTGAAGTACTTTGCGATCATTCACGCCGTGCGTGCTGCTTATCCGCATCTGCTCAAGCAGGGCGGCGGCCGCATCATCAACATCAATGCGACGCTGGCAAAAGAACCGGAGCGCCATATGGTAGCGACTGCTGCGACACGAGCAGGGCTGCTGAACCTGAGCAAGACTCTTTCCCAGGAGCTGGCTCCCCACAACATCACGGTAAACTCGGTAAGTCTCGGCTTGATCGCGACGGATCAATGGGAACGCAGACGCCTGAAAAATGCGCCTGAGATGGATCCGGCAGAGTATTACAACGACTTGGCGAAAAAACGCAATATTCCAATGGGCAGAGTCGGCCAACCCGAAGAAGTGGCAAGTGCGATTCTGTTCCTCGCCTCCGCGCAAGCAAGCTACGTATCGGGATCGACGATTGAAGTAGCCGGAGCTTTGGGGAAAGCGCTTTAATAACGAAAGAGTCTGAAAGGGGTACATCATGACTACGAATGGACAAATGGAATTTACGACAGCAGACGCGGTAGTAGCCGAGCTTGTACGCGCCGGGGTAGAAGTCGTTTTTGGTGTCGTCAGCATTCACAATATGCCGATTTATGACGCATTGCTCCGCGAGGGGAGCATCCGCATCGTCTGCTCCCGTGGCGAGAGCGGTGCAGCCAATATGGCGGATGGATACGCAAGAGCGACAGGCAAGCTGGGCGTCGTGATTACGAGTACAGGAAGCGGCGCAGGAAACGCAGCCGGTTCACTGGTAGAAGCATGGGCAGCAGGGACGCCTGTCTTGCACCTGACTGGTGAAGTCGGTTCGAAATACTTGGGAACAGGCAGAGGCTACATCCACGAATGCAAAGACCAGCTTTCCATGATGAAGGGCTGCTGTAAAGAAGCGTACCGTCTGCGCAAGCCTGAGCAAGCGGCTTCGGTCGTGCGTCAGGCGATCGTCACTGCGACGACGGCTCCTGCAGGTCCGGTATCGCTGGAAATCCCGATTGATTTCCAATCCGCGATCATCCCGCAAAGCAAGATCGAATCCGTGCAGGTGGCCTGTGCGACACCGGCAGCACCTGTGATTCCGGCAGAGGTTGTCGATATGCTGGCGAATTCCCGTCGCCCGGTGATTTGGGCAGGCGGAGGCGTCATTTCTGCAGGCGCTTCCCAAGAACTGACCAAGCTGGCCGAGCTGACCGGGGCTGCCGTGATTACGAGTCAATCCGGCAAAGGCTCGATCCCAGAGGATCATCCGCAATGCATCGGTCACTTCGCAGCTTATGAGGCAGTTAAAGAACTGCTGAAAAATGCGGATCTGCTGGTTAGCGTAGGGGTTCGTTTCCGCGGCAACGAGACGGCCAACTGGAAAGTGACGGCTCCTGAAGCACATATCAGCATCGACGCCGACCTGAGTGCGTTCAACCGCAACTACGAAGTGACGCATGGCCTCTTGGGCGAAGCGAAGCCGATCCTGGCCGCCCTGAACGAAGCCTTGCAAGCAAAAGGTGCTGCTCCTGAGGCAGCCTACGTAGATGAAGTAAAATCTGTCCGTGAAAAAGTCCGTGCGATCCTGCGCGAGACGCTTGGACCTTACGAAGCAATTGTCGACGGCATGCGCAGAGTGCTGCCGAAAGACGCCATTCTCGTGCGTGATGTAACCGTTCCAGCCAACGTATGGGGCAGCCGCTTGTTCGAAATCTACGAGCCTCGCACTTCCATCCACGCTTCCGGAGGCGGTATCGGACAAGGTTTGCCGACTGCGCTCGGTGCCCAGATGGGACAGCAGGATCGCGTGGTCGTATTGATGGCGGGAGACGGCGGCTACATGCTGAACGTGGGTGAAATGCCAGTTGCTGTACAGGAAAATCTGCCGCTGATCGTTCTCTTGTTCGACGATGCAGGCTACGGCGTCCTGCGCAACATCCAGGATGCAGCTTACGGACGTCAGGTAGCCGTCGATCTGGTCAGCCCGGACTTCGTGATGCTGGCGAAATCGATGGGCTATGAATCCAACCGCGTCGGTTCCCCCGAAGAACTGGTCAATGAGCTGGAAGCAGCAGTAGCGCGCAGAAAGCCGACCATGATCGTAGTAGATATGAATGCCGTAGGTCCGATGGCCAAGCCGTTTGGAGGCCCTCCAGGAGCGGCAGACGCCTTTAAGCCGAAAAAACTGTAAGGAGGCCGAACAAACATGACGACACGATATCCAAGCATCTCCGGCCAATTTCTGATCAACGGCGAATGGATTCAGGGGGGGAAGGTCACAGATGTGACCAACCCCGCTGACATTTCCGAAGTGGTTGGACAGGTGGCTCTTTGCACAAGAGAAGAAGTGATTCAAGCGATCGATGCGGCTGAGCGATCGTTCCCCGCATGGGCAAGCACGCCGGTAGAGAAAAGAGCGGAGCTGGTAAAAGCAGCCTCCGAAAAACTGGCGGAAGTGATCGAGTCCACTGTGCCGCTGTTCGTCCGCGAAAACGGAAAACCGCTTGTCGAAGCCAAAAAAGACATCATGCGCTGTGTCGAGATCATGAGCAAGGGCGCAGATGCACTTATGAAATTTTGGAAAACAGAAACGCTCCCAGGCGGTCAGATGGTGCAAATCCGCCGTCGTCCTCGCGGTGTAACGGCCGTCATCTCCCCGTGGAACTCACCGATGATTCTGACTTACAAACGCGTCATTCCAGCCGTATTGGCAGGAAACAGCGTCGTTGTCAAGCCGGCGACCGACTGCCCTTTGACTGTTCTCGAAACCCTCAAGGTGGTAGCCGCCCAGTTGCCGCCAGGCGTCATCAATATCGTTACAGGCTCGGGTGCTTTGGTGGGAGACGTGGTCTGCCATGATCCACGCGTCCGCACGATTGCGTTTACAGGCAGCACCGAGACAGGAAAACAAATCATGAAAATGTCTTCGGGAACCGTGAAAAAGCTGTACATGGAGCTGGGCGGCAATGACCCGGCGCTCATACTCGAAGATGCCGTGCTGGACGAAACAGCGATGCAGCGCATTCGCATGGGAATCCTCCGAGCAGCCGGTCAGGTATGCTCCGCGATCAAGCGCGTGTACGTGCATGAATCCCGCTATGACGAGTTCCTCGAGAAGCTGACCAAGGAATTCCAACGCATGATCGTCGGCAACGGCATTCAGCCGGATGCCATGATGGGTCCGATCAACAACAAAGCCCAGTACGATTATGTAAAAGGCTTGATCGAGCGCACCAAGAGTGAAGGCGCTCATGTCGAAACACTTGGAATCAAGCTGGATGAAGAATCCTGGGACAAAGGCTACTTCATGCTCCCTTCGATTGCAACTGGTGTAACACAAGACAGCGAGCTGGTTCGCGCAGAACAGTTCGGGCCGATCATTCCTGTATTGAAATTCTCCGATCTGGATGAAGCCATTGCGATGGCGAATGACACCGAATTCGGATTGCGCGCTTCCGTCTGGACAGCCGATCAGGAAAAGGCTGAAGGAATTGCCGACCGCCTGGAAGCGGGAGCTGTGTTCTTTAACAACCATACGATTTTCCAAGACTTGCATTATGACTTCCCAGGCCTGAAAGAGAGTGGACTGAGCCGCGAAACCGAATGGTGCAGCATTGATTTGTTTGCAGACAAATACGGATTTGCCAATTAACAGCTTTACGCCCACACTCAACTAGTGCATCTTACATCAGGAGGCGCAGATTATGCTAAGCAAAAACATGCGATGGGTTTATATTTCAATCCCAATTTTCTTCTTCTGGTTCTTTGGGCAAATTGACAAGCTTGGCATCTCTGTTATCCAGACGGATCCAGCATTTTTGGCAGACATGGGCCTGACTGGCGATGACAAGAACGCAAAGATTGGCTTTCTGACCTTTATCTTCACAGTCGCGTATGCATTGTCCAACCTGTTTTGGGGCATCGTCATCGATAAGCTCGGCGCCCGCAAGACAGCGATCCTCGGCTTGGTCATCTGGGGAATTACGATGATTATGGCGGGCTTGGCAACCTCTTATGAAACGTTTTTAGTCTCCCGGATTATTCTGGGGATCGGCGAAGGGATCATGATTCCGGTATCCGGCAAATTTATTGCGAACTGGTTTAATCGCAAGGAGATTGGCCGTGCCCAATCCTCCTGGATTTCAGGCAACTATCTGGGACCAGCGATCGGGGCACTTGCCTTGACTGCCATTATTGCCAACTTTACCTGGCATAGCGCCTTTTTCTTGCTGGCAGCGTTCAACCTGCTGATCAACATCCCGATGTTCCTGTATTTGACTCGTGAAACACCGGAAGAACATCCGAAAATGAGCAAGGAAGAATTGGCTTTCATCCGTCAGGAAGACGTCGTGAGCAAAGCGGAAGACCGTCAAAACTTTGCGCAAGACTTCCGCTACTGGATGGTTTGGATCGGAATGCTCGCATCCTCCTTCCTGTTCTTCGGGATCAGTATCTGGCTGCCGACCTACCTGACACAAGGGAAAGGATTCGCGATCGAAGAGATGGCTGGAATCACTTCCTTGTCCTGGCTGTTCGCCTTGATCTTCGTTCTGATTTGCGGTTATCTGGCGGACAAAACACAGCGACCTTCTCTGCTGGCCACTATCTTGTTCGCGCTTTGTGCGATCTTCCTGACCATTGCCTCCAATGCATCGAACCCGGTTCTGGCGGGTGTATGTCTGGGGCTGGCGATGGGGACGCAGGGCGGCGTGTTCCAATTGAGCAATCTGTTTATCGTCAAATTCTCCACTCCTGAGACAGCAGGCCGCGCAGCAGGCTTGATGGGCTTCACGAATATTCTCGGCGGTTTTTCCAGCTACATCATGGGCTGGCTGCGTGATGCGGCAGGCGGCGACTTCGGCACATCCATCATCATGCTGATCGTAGTCGCGATCATCGGTTTCCTGGCGTATATCACCACCCTGAAGAAAGAAGGGGCAGAAGTGCTCCTGTATAAGAAAGCATCACTGTAAATGGAAGATACAGAAAGATCAAAATGCTAGAAACGGAGTGATCACGAATGAGTAAGCCAGAAGTGCTTCTTGACGAAATGACCCGTGAAGAGACCCTTCAATACCTGAATGAAACGGTACGGCCGGAGGAAGGCGTCATTCCTGCCTATATCCTGGCGGACCCTACCATTTATAAATTGGAGCATGAAAAAATCTTTATGAAAACCTGGATTCTCTTGGGCCATGAGTCCGAGCTTTCCCAGAAAAACGACTATCTGACTCGTGATCTGGCGGGCTATTCCGTCATTATCACTCGCTCTTCGGACGGAGAACTCCGCGCTTTCTACAACATGTGCACACACCGCGGCATGAAGCTCTGCCGTGCGGACAAAGGGAACAAGGCCAACTTCACCTGTCCGTACCATGGCTTCAACTTCAAAAATACCGGCGAACTGATCGGGGTGCCGCTGCAAAACGACATCTACGGCGACAAATTGGACAAATCCAAAATGAGCCTGAACAAGGTCACCATCGCCACCTACAAAGGCTTGATCTTCGGTACCTGGAACGACAATCCGCAGCCGCTGGAAGATTTCCTTGGCGACTACAAATGGTATCTGGACATGGTGTTCGGCCGCACCGAAATGGAAGTCGTAGGACCTCCGCAGAAATTTATCGTTCACTCGAACTGGAAAATCGGTTCTGACAACTTCGTCAGCGACTCCTACCACACCATGGTGACTCATGGATCGATCGCAGCATTGGGCATGGTGCCAAGCGCAACCTATTCCAAGCGCGGCTATCAGGTTCATACCAACAACGGCCATGGCTGCAACATCGGAATGCCGAACCCGGACTTCGCGTTCCCGGAAAACCTGATCGACGAGTACAAGGCGAATCTGTCGGCCGCTCAATTCGAGATGATGTCCAATCTGAAAAATCTGATTGGTACCGTTTTCCCGAACCTGTCGATCCTGGTGTCCCATACCAAAATCAAAGACCAATTGATCTCCAATACCACGATGCGCCTGTGGAAGCCAGTCGGACCAGACAAGATGGAAGTCATGACCTGGTTCCTGGTAGAAAAAGGCGCGACAGAGGACTGGAAAGAGCGTTCTCGTGAAGCGTACATCCTGACATTCAGTCCATCGGGGATCTTTGAACAGGATGACACAGAGGTATTTACCGATATTACAGCTGCTGCCAGCGGCACAATGCCATACACCAAGCAACTGACCTACAACTACACGATGGGCATGCATCGCGAGCCCGTGAAAGACTTCCCGGGTCCAGGTGTAGCTTATCCGGACAAATTCTCCGAAGCTGGCTCCCGCAACTTCTACCGGTACTGGCTCGATCTGATGAACTCGTAATTTGTGGAGGAGGATGGACACGATGAGCATGGAAATGATGCTGGCAACACATGAATTTCAGCAATGGCTGTACCGCGAGGCGAGTCTCTTGGACGAGATCGACTTCGACGGCTGGTTTGCCCTGATGCACAAGGATCTCAAGTACGTCATGCCGGTGCGCGTAAACAAGGAAGGGATGGAACGCCCTGACTATGCGACCGACATGTTTGCCTTCAACGACGATTACGAGCTGCTGAAGCTGCGTGTAGAGCGTCTGAAAACCGACTACGCCTGGGCGGAAATGCCGCCTTCGCGTACCCGCCGCAACGTAAACAATGTGCGCGTGATGGAATTCAAAGCCAATGAAAAAGCGGTGGTAAAAAGCTATTTGATGCTGTACCGCAGCCGCTCCACCGATATTTTCCACGACATTGTTTCGGGGGAAAGAACGGATGAATTCACCTATGTAGACGGCGAGTGGAAGCTGTCCAAGCGATTCTTCCTGATCGACCAGACGACCATCAACACACGCAACCTGGCTATCTTCGTATAGCAAATAGGGGAGGAAGACTTAAAATGGCAGAGCTATCGGGAAAATCCGTGTATATTACAGGCGGGGCCTCCGGGATCGGCAGAGCGGTCGTAGAAGGTCTTGTGAAGGAAGGCGCTTTTGTTACCGTATTGGACCGTTCGGCAGAGGGCTTGCAGGAGCTGCAACAGCAATTCGGTGAAAAGGTACGCACAATCACAGGGGACGTGACGATCTATGAGGATCATCAGCGAGCGGTAGAGACGGCAGTCGAAGCGTTCGGAAAGCTGGATGTCCTCATCTCCAATGCAGGGGTGTTCGATGCTTTTGCCAAGTTCGTCAATGTCACCCCGGAAGCAATGTCAGAGGCGTATGACATCTTGTTCTCCATCAATGTAAAAGGCAGCTTCTTTGCCGCCAAAGCAGCAGTGGAAGAACTGAAACGGACGAGGGGAAACATCATTTTCACCTTGTCCGGCGCCAGCTTCTACCCGGATGGAGGAGGGGTCTGGTATACAGCCAGCAAGCACGCCCAGCTTGGCCTGCTGCGCCAGCTTGCCTTTGAACTGGCACCTGACGTCCGCGTCAATGCCGTAGCTCCGGGAGGCACACTGACGGCACTCTCCGTCATTGCGCCGTTGCGCCCGTTCGTCAATATAGTAGACAACGAAACCAAAGCGAAGAGCATTAAGACGCGCAACCCGCTGAAGATCGTGATGGCCTCGGAGGATCACGTCGGGGCCTACCTGCTGCTCGCATCAGACAAGGCGCGAGCGATCACCGGAGAGGTCATCTCCAGCGACGGAGGACTTGTGGTTCGCGGCTTGAGCTAGAGGAGGACTGGACCTTGAGTAACGCACTTTTGGGAACGAGCAAGCTGAACCAGATCTGTTTTGTCGTTCATGATATTGAGAAAGCGGCTGAGTCCTTTGGAAAGTTGTTGGGCGTACCCAAGCCGAACTGGTTTTTGACCGGAGACAGCTCCATCTCCAAAATCGTCTTCAACGGCCAGCCTACAGAAGCGAGAAACAAGCTGATCTTCATGGATACGCCTTCTGTCCAGATCGAGCTGATCGAGCCCGATCTAGAGCCAAGCACCATGCGCGAATTCCTCGACACAAAAGGCGAGGGCATTCACCATATGGCGGTCGATACAGAAGATATGAAAAAGCAATTGGCGATCCTGAACGAAGCCGGATACGGAACCGTGCAGACAGGTGAATTCACCTCCAGCAAAGGACGCTATGCCTACGTGGACACCGTCCCGAAATGCAAAACCATGGTCGAGCTGCTGGAGCGTGACGAGCCGCAGGCGATCCCGCCGGTGAAGGCCAAGGCAGAAGACATCAAACCTCTGCTAGGCAGTGATACAGTCGTGCAAATTGCGATAGTCGTCCACGATCTGGATGCCGCAGCAGACGCATACTGCTCTTTGCTTGGCGTTGAGAAGCCGAACGTGCTGAAAGAAGGCAAGCCGGAAGTGACACGCGTCGTCTATCGCGGTCAGCCGACAGAAGCAAAATGCCGTTTCCTGTTCATCAAAACGCCGTTGATCGAGATCGAGCTGATCGAACCAGGCGATTCGCCGAGCACGTGGAGAGAGCATCTCGACACCAAGGGAGAGGGCGTCCATCATATCGCATTTCTGGTAAAAAATCTGGATGAAAAGGTAGCAGAGCTGGAAGCAATGGGGTATCCGCTGATCCAAAAAGGCTACTTCTTCACAGGCAATGGCAAATACGCGTATATGGATACCGTATCGGACTATCACGTGATTATTGAACTTTTGGAGCGTTTTGAAGGATAAGAAATGCGTTATACCGGCATGCTCCCCCCCATTCCATGAGAGAGAGGGCAAAGCGGTGGCAAAAGAAGAAAAAGAACGATACAGTTCCAGTTCCCTGATGAGGGGACTGGAAATCCTGAGGCTGTTCCGACCCGAACAGCCTACTCTTTCCTTAGTCGAAATCGCCAATCAACTGGGTGTGAGCAGAACCACCCCGTTTCGTCTGTTGTTTACCCTGCAGCATATGGGGTACATCAGACAAAATGAAAGCACCAAGCGCTATGAATTGACACCGAAAGTTCTGGAACTTGGTTTCTCCTATCTGAACACCTTGCAGATCACAGAGGTAGCCCGGCCCTATCTGGAGCGCCTGCGCAACGAGACAGGCGGTTCCGCGCATATCGGGATTCTCGATGAGACGTCTGTCGTGTACGTCGCTTGTGAAACGGCCAGGGGCATAACCCGATTCGCTGTTGCCGTCGGCTCTCGTTTGCCTGCACATGCGACCGCCATCGGAAAAACTCTGCTGGCCTTCCAGCCCAAGGAGCAATGGCAGGAGCTGCTGCTCATCTCGGATCTGCATTCGTATACAAAAGACACGAAAACGATGATTGCCTCTTTGCTGAAAGAACTGGAAACAGTCCGCGCGCAAGGCTACTCCATCAGCAGCGGAGAGTTTGAGGCGGGGGTTCGCTCCGTGGCAGCTCCAATCTTTCATGAAAGCGGCGAACTCGTCGCTGCCATCAGTGTGGCTGCTCCGGAATCCATCCTGCCGCTCGACTATGTGACCAGCTTCGTCCTGCCCGCCATCTTGGAGGCAGCAGACGAACTTTCCGCTTTTTATGGATACACGCCAGTCAAAAGGAGGGGATAGGATGTCACTGAAGACGGAATGGATTACGTTTTCGCAAAATGGTAAGACGCATCGGCTCTACACAGCTCGTCAGGAGCGGGCCAAAGCTCCCTTGCCTGTCGTCCTGGTCATCCAGGAGCTGTGGGGGACGGATGCGCATATCCTCGATTTGACAGACCGTTTTGCCAAGGCGGGGTATCTCGCAGTGGCTCCCGATCTGTACGCTGTTGAGGGAAAACGGCCTGAGAGCTTGACGGAGGAGCGCATCGAGCAGATCAAGGCATTTCTCGACACATTGGCGCCGCCGTCCTGGCATGATCCGGTCGCACGCGAAGCGGCACTGGAAAAACAGCCCGAAGAACTGCGCGAGATTCTGCGCGCTACTTTTACCGATCTGTTTGCCTACTTGAACAAATTGCCGGAATTGCTGGAAGGCCTCAAAGCCGTGCCAGGATTCCTGGCTGACTATGAGTGGAGCAAGGGTGAGAAAGTCGCCTCGATCGGCTTTTGCATGGGCGGAGCATTGTCTGTCATGCTGGCCGCATCTGAGCCCAAGCTTGCGGGAGCCGTGAATTACTACGGCCGCATGCCGGTGACCCAGGAGCAGGTAGAAGCCATCCAATGTCCCATCCAGGGATTTTTCGGAGAGCTGGATCCGAAAATCACTTCGCTGGTGCCCGCATTTGAAGAAGCCATGAAGCAGGCAAGCAAAACCTTCACCTACAAGGTGTATGAGGGAGCGCATCACGGATTCTTGAACGATACTCGTGGCGGCTATCATGCGGACGCATCCCGCGATTCCTGGAAAGAGACAATAAACTTTTTTCATAAAGTTTTACAGTAAAAAAACGGAAGAAAAAACCACCCATTTTTCAAGTTTTCTACAATATATATGGGGTGGTTTTTCTTTTTGCGTGAATGATTGATTTACAAAGAATATTTTTACTATTTTAATGGTTTTCAATATTGACAAGGATGTGAATAAGCTTGTAACATATTGTTTATATGAAAAACGGTGTTTTTCATGCGAAACAATACTTTGATTGTTACAAGGGGGCATCATCGTGAAAAAAGGTTTGGGTAAAATCGCGTTCATCTTGAGCCTGGCAGTCGGTTTAGCAGCCTGTGGATCGGGGCAGACCAACCAGCCAGCACAACCAGCAGGAGAGCAAAAACCTGCTGAACAGACGGCATCAGCTGGAAACCAACCCGTAGAGATTAGATTGGGCGGCGGTTTTGCCTCTGAGGAACCTTTCTGGCTTATGCAGGTAGATCCTTCCTTAACACCTAATCAAGGAAAAAGCTACACCCTGAACATTACGCAATTCCGCGCCAATGCAGACCGACTGAACGCCTATCAAGCCAACCAGATCGACATTGCTTCTATCGGCCAAGGGGCGACCATGCTGGCGGCTTCCCAGGGAATCCAGTTGAAAGTCATCGGCTCCGTGGTCAAGGATTCACCTGGCAAAGGCTTCAACACCAAGTTCATGGCGCTGAAGGATTCCGGCATCAAGAGCATGGCTGACTTGAAAGGAAAAGTAATCGGGATCCCTGACTTCAAGGCACCGACTGACCTTTGGGCGCGTGCAGCTGTTCGCTCCGCAGGCCTGGACCCGGATACAGATGTGAAATACGCCGTTATTCCGATTCCTTCCATGGGCGAAGCGGTAAAATCGAAAAAAATCGATGTGGGTGTTTTCCCGCAGCCGTTCTTTGAAACAGCCAATGCCAGCGGCGAGTTCGTCGAAGTGTTCAATTCCAAAACAGGTGTGAACGTCGAGGAAGACTTCCTGGTCATGATGGCAAACCCTGACTTTGTAACGAAAAACGAACAAGCAATCAAAGACTTCCTGAGTGATTTCACAAACACCGTCAAATATTACGAAGAAAACGGCGAAGAAGCTCGTCAAAAATTGATCGATGCGAAGAAAGTGCAAGCCGATCCGGCCTTGTACGTGAAAATGACTGACAATAATCGCTCCGTAGACGGAACCGTAAACATCGAAGCATGGGGCAAAATCCAGGAAATGCTGGTAGCAGAAAAATGGTTGGACAAGCCGGTCGATCCGAATTCCATCATCGACATGTCTTATCTGCCTAAGTAAGCCATACGCGCAAAACGTTGCGGCCCCTATTCCCTCATAATAGGGGCCGTTCACCTGTCTATTACCTAGCGAAGGAGAATCAGTGATGGAAAACAAGACACCGGCCATCGAGATCGAGAAATTGGGCAAGGTCTACACCAGAGGAAAAGAGGAAGTCACTGCTATCCAGGAGATCAGCCTGAAGATTCCGGAGGGAAAGTTTGTCAGCATCGTAGGTCCGAGCGGATGCGGAAAAAGTACCTTTTTGCATATTGTAGGCGGTTTCATACCCAAGTCCAGCGGCAAGGTTCGGATTCGCGGGAAGGAAGTGGACAAGCCAGGTCCCGACCGCGGCATGATGTTTCAGGAATCTGCGCTCTTCCCTTGGAAAAACGTGTTTGACAACGTGGCGTGGGGACTGGAAATCCAGGGGATGGAGAAGTCCAAACGCGATGAAATCGTCGAGCATTATCTCAAACTGGTGAATCTATGGGACTTCCGCAAAAACCTTCCTTCCGAGCTGTCGGGCGGGATGAAGCAACGTATTTCCCTGGCCCGCGTCCTGGCTTTTAATCCCGATGTACTGTTGATGGATGAGCCTTTTGGCGCATTGGATGCCCAGACCCGCGAAAAGATGCAGGTAGAGCTGCAGCGCATCTGGCAGGAATCCAACAAGAGCGTGATGTTTGTCACGCATGATATCGACGAGGCCGTATTCCTGAGTGACATCGTGGTTGTCTTCAGCGGCCGTCCGGCAGTGGTAAAAGAGATTATCGAAATCGACTTCCAGCGTCCTCGCACACTTGACGTGCATAAGACCCAGGAGTTCATGGATATCCGCAATCATATTTGGGACTTGCTTCATCAGGAACAGGGTACATCGGACGAGGAGGGAATGTGATGGATAAACGCCTGCAAAAAATTGCCGCGATCGAGATCGTGGTTCTCCTGGCCATTTGGCAGGCTCTTGCCAGTCTGGAATGGATACCCGCGTATCTTTCCAGCCCGTATGTGGTGGGCAGCGAGATGTGGGCCTTGATCGTCAGCGGCGAGCTGTTTACCAATGCAGCGTCCAGCTTGTACCGCTCGCTGGTCAGCTTTTTGCTCGTCATGGTGCTGGGGATTGTCCTCGGGATTGCGGCCGGATTTTTCAAACCAGTCGGGATCTTTTTCCAGCCCATCGTCGACGTGCTCAATCCCGTTCCGAAAATTGCGCTTTTGCCGATCTTGATGGTCTGGTTCGGGATTTCAGATACGACGCGAATCCTGCTGATTTTTTTAACCGCCTTCTTTCCTTGCTTCATTGCGACCAAGGACGGAGTGCATGGCGTCAAGCAAGTATTTGTCTGGGCAGCCGAGAATATGGGGGCCAGCAAGTTTCAGATCCTGTGGAAGGTCATCCTGCCTGCTTCCCTTCCGAAGATTTTCGACGGGCTGCGGGTATCGCTGGGCCTGACCTTCGTCATGATGTTCTCCTCGGAAATGATTGGATCGTCCAATGGCCTTGGGCTGGGCTTCATGATCCTCTTGGCTGACATGGCCGGACGTACCGACCTGATGTTTGTCTCCGTTTTCTTCATTGCCCTGCTTGGCTTTTTATTCGATCGAATTTTGCTGGCTGTCCGTGCGCGATTGCTCTGGTGGTCGGAGAACAGGGGGTAGAACATCATGAAAAAAGGATGGAAGTTTCTTATCGAATACCAATCGCTCATCTGGATCGTGGTGGCATGGGAGCTGGTGGTCTTTTTGCAAATCATGCCTGAGCGGTTGTTCCCTTCCTTGTCAAAAGTGCTTGTCGTTGCCTTTGAACTGATCACCACCGGCATGCTGCTGGAGAATCTGCCCATCACCTTGTTCCGCGTCTTTGCAGGGTTCGCCTTGGCTGCCGTCGTCGGCGTTCCGCTCGGACTTTTGATGAGCCGCTCGAAGCTGTTGAATGATCTGGTGCAGCCGATCTTCTCGCTTGGATTTCCGATCCCGCGTGTCGCGCTCTATCCGATCCTCGTGTTCATTCTCGGGCTTGGTTCCGCATCCAAGATCACGATGATATTCCTGGAATGCCTGTTCCCGATCGTGCTGAATACTTATTACGGCTCGACCCGCGTAGGCAAGCTGTACCTGTGGGCCGCACAGAACATGGGAGCCAATCGCAGCCAGGTATTTTGGCGCGTGCTGCTGCCTGCGACGATGCCTTCTATCTTTACCGGGTTGAAGATCGCGCTGCCGATGGCCTTTATCATTGCGATTTTGACAGAGATGATCGGCGCGACCGCAGGCATGGGCTATCTGCTGACCTACATGTCCGCCTCCCTGATGCAGGAAAAGGTACTGGCATGTGTCGTCCTGATTACGCTCGTGGGCTATCTGTTGAACCTGTTGATCCAGAAGATTCAGCGCAAGTACGTTTTCTGGCAGTAACAGGGCGGTTTGGAAACGCATACAAATGATGTTTTCTTACCATTTCGAATATTGACATTCAGGGAAAATGAGCATATAATAATTTTAAATACAAAACAATGTTTCTCATTTAAAACACAAACACTTGAGGAGGCATGAATCATGAGTGAACAAAACATCTCCATTGAAGAGTTTGAGAAAAAGTATGTAGCCCGTCTGGAAACAAGAAAATTGGACTATAACGCACTTTCTTTCCAAGAGCAAATCAGCCCTCACTACCGTCGTGCCCAATGCCGTTATATCGGTACTGGCGCGGTAGCTGCCGTAGATAGCAACGTGATCCAAGCTGAACACTTCACTTTGAGCAACATGTACCTGCCTGCAGGCTGCGAAGGCCCAATGCACTTGCATGAAGACGTAGAAGAAGTATTCTTCGTGATCAAAGGCAGCGTGACTGCCCGCGTACAAATCGGCGACACCATCCATGAGCTCAAATTGGGCGAGCGCGATTGCATCTGGACTCCTCCAGGCTACTACCGCGGTGTTCGCAACGACAGCGATGAAGAAGCGATCATGGCAGTTATGCTGGGTGCGGCAAAACCGCAAATTCCAACATACGAACCAGGCAGCGCACTCGAAAATCTTCGCATTGAGCGTGCAAAAGCCAAAGCTGCGGCTGCTGCTGAACAACAAAAATAATGACGGGCATTTGCCTATCAGCATGAAAAGACGACCGGCATCCGCCGGGTCTTTTCATTTCACGCACCAAAAGACCAAGATGAGGTGATCGCAATGTCCGTGACGCAAGTAGGGTCGCTCAGCATCCACTATCGGTCAGCAGGAGAGGGCATTCCTCTCGTCCTTCTGCATGGCTTGGGCAATAACTCGCAGTCCTGGGCGCGGCAGTACGCCGGACTGCAAGATGATTTTCGCGTGATCGGCTGGGATACTCCCGGCTATGGCCAAAGCTCCGATCCCGATCCGGAATTCCGCACCTTTGGCGAGCTGGCCGAAATTCTCAAAGGCTTTCTGGACTCGCTCGGCCTGGACAAGGTATACTTGCTGGGCCACTCCATGGGCAGCACATTGGCGATGGAGTTCGCTTCCAAATATCCGCAGTATCTGAAAGCCTTGATCCTGGCTGCAAGCACCCGCGGCGGCCGAGTCAATCCGGATACCAACGAGCAAAAACTGAAAAATCGTCTCCATAATATAGAGAACCTGCCGCCAGAAGAACTGGCAGAGCTTCGTACGCCCGCGATGTTTTCGCCGCATGCCGCACCAGAGCTGGTGGCAGAGGGCAAACGGATCATGTCCCAGGTGCGGCTGGCTGGTTACCGCTCGGTAGCGTATTCGCTGTACAACGCAGATCAGACGCCGCTGCTGGCATCGATTCAAATGCCTACCCTGCTGATTTGCGGCGAGGATGACAAGGTGACGCCCGTGCCAGAATCCCAAGTCGTGCACCAAGGCATCGCCGGTTCTACCCTGGAGCTGGTCCCGCGGGCAGGGCATCTGGTCTATATGGAACAGCCTGAGACATTCAACTCGCTCGTTCGCTCGTTCATTCGGGAGCGCGAACAGGCAGCACAGAAGGGGGAAGCCTGATGAAAATCGGAATCATCGGCGGAGGAAGCATCGCGACCTTCCTCTTGCAAAGCATCAATGTCGAACGGACACTGCCCAACAGCACGGTCAAGTCTGTTTTGCTCCGGCGTCCCGAAGTAGCCGAAGAGTGGGAGAGCCGCTATGGAATCGACGGTTACCCGGACTTGAACGCGTTTTTGGACTCGGGCATTGACATTGTCGTAGAAGCTGCGACGGTCCAAGCTGTGCATGAGTATGCAGAGAAGGTCATCGCGAAGCGAAAAGATCTGGTTATTATCAGCGTAGGCGCACTGGTCGATCAAAAGCTCTATGAAAATCTCCAGGAAGCATGCCGTCAGACCGGTGCGCGCATCATGCTGCCTTCTGGGGCGATAGGCGGTCTTGATGTGATTCATTCCGCTTTTGCCTCCGGTCAGTTGGATTCTGTCTCCCTGACTACCCGCAAGCCGCCGCTTTCCCTGATTGGACGAGAGGTGGAGACAGAGGAAGTCGTCTTTGAAGGCACAGCGACAGAAGCAATCAGCAAGTTCCCGAAAAACATCAACGTTGCGATTGTATTGTCGTTGGCTGGTCTCGGCAGTGACAAAACAACCGTCAAAATTGTCGCAGATCCGCAGGCGACGAAAAATACGCATTGTATCGAGGCGACTGGCGCTTTTGGCCGGATGAGCATCCAATTGGAGAATGATCCGATGCCAAGCAATCCGAAAACAAGCTATCTCGCAGCTCTGAGTGTGCTCTCTTCCCTGAAGAAGAAAACGGAATATATTTCGATCGGATAAGGAAAGACGGCTTCGCCTGTAACCAGGGCGAAGCCGTCTGAGCCTAAAAGTTTCCAGTTCGCACTTGTTACGTGACCACAAGAAAGACTACAATAGGAGAGACCGCCTATTGCACGTTTGCTAGTGAAAGGAGTAACAAGCGCTTATGTCGAAACCAGAAAAAGACCGCTATCTCTCCAATTCCCTGATCAGAGGATTGGAAATATTACGAATGTTCGATGCCTCGACACCGACATTGAGCCTGGTCGAAATCGCCGCCAAAATGGGCGTTAGCCGGACGGTTCCGTTCCGCTTTCTATACACGCTGCAGCATTTGGGGTACCTCTACCAGGATGAAGTCACCAAGCGTTATCAGCTGACTCCGAAGGTGATGGATCTGGGCTTTGCCTATCTGAATACCATGCAGCTTCCCGATCTTGCGCGCCCCTACCTGGAGAAGCTGCGCGACCAGACGGGGGCTTCGGCGCATATGGGCATTCTCGACGGAAATGAAGTGGTCTACGTCGCGCGTGCGGCAACCAGCACCAGCTTTTCTACGCTGAATGTGATGATCGGCTCCCGGTTGCCTGCCCATGCCACCTCGATGGGGAAAGTCCTGCTTGCCTTTTTATCGGAGGAGAAAATGCAGGCTTTAAGCGAAGATACGAATCTGCCATCCTTCACCACCCAGACCAAGACCATGCTGCTTGATCTGAAAAAGGAGCTGGAGGAGATTCGGAAAAAGGGCTATGCCATCAGCAAGGAAGAATTCGAGATTGGCATTTGCTCGGTAGCGGTTCCGATCTTTGACCGCGATGGCGGGATTCTGGCCGCGATCAACGTGGCGGCGCCGACTAGCGTACTGAATCCGGACATGCTGGAATCACAGGTAGTTCCCGTGATTTGCGAAACGGCGAAGGCTCTGTCCGGATATGCAAGGTAAAAGAAGTATTCGTTCATAAAGGGAAGAGGCCGTTGTCACGAGAGTGCTCAACGGTCTTTTTTATGAGGCAAAAAAATCCCCCACCTCAAGTTGTTGTCCTGAGTGGGGGAGCGTTCCAGCGAGCAGCCTAATAGCCGTCTGTCTTGTGACCCATATTTTCAGCGTCCTTAACGGCTTTGTCTGCTGCGACAGAACTGTTGTGCTCGAGGCTTGCCTTCGCCTGCGCCAGCCCTTCCGAAACACGTTTCCCGTAGTCCGGGTCCGCTTTCGTGAAGTACTCGATCATTTTCTCTTGAATTTTGGGATTGCATATTTTAAGGGCATCCACCAAATTGGAGATCAATTCCTCACGCTCTGCATCGTCGAAGGCTCGATACGTTTCGCCGGCTTGTTTGAAATCATTGGTGCGGTCAATTTTTTGGCGAACCACATTCGCATCGTAATGAGGCTCATGATCCTTTCCATTTTTCGGTGATTCCTGCAAGCCGCCCAGAACGGATGGCTCATAATTGACATGGAGGTTTTGTCCAGGAGCGCGGTCCAGCTTAAACTGCATTTGTCCGCCGCCTTGATTCGTCGCCACCCGTTTTTTCGGAGCGTTGATCGGCAGTTGCAGGTAGTTCGCGCCTACGCGATAACGCTGCGTATCCGAATAGGAAAAGGTCCGCCCCTGAAGCATTTTGTCATCCGAGAAATCGAGTCCATCCACCAGGACGCCTGTGCCGAATGCAGCTTGTTCCACTTCCATAAAGTAATCTTCCGGATTTTTATTCAAGACCATTTTTCCGACTGGCAGCCATGGGAACTGATCGTTCGGCCACAGCTTCGTATCATCCAGAGGGTCAAAATCCAATTCGGGATGCTCGTCATCGCTCATGATTTGGACGAACAGCTCCCATTCAGGATAATCCCCCCGCTCAATCGCTTCATATAGATCCTGTGTCGCGTGATTAAAGTTTTTCCCTTGAATTTGCTCGGCTTCCTTTTGGGTCAGATTGCGAATCCCTTGCTTGGGCTCCCAATGATATTTGACAAGGACGGCCTCACCTTCCTGATTCACCCATTTGTACGTGTTGACACCAGAGCCCTGCATTTGACGATAATTGGCCGGGATTCCCCACGGAGAAAATAAAAAGGTGATCATATGCGTCGCTTCCGGTGTTTGTGATACAAAATCAAACATTCTTTCCGGATCTGGCAGATTGTTTACAGGATCATGTTTAAACGCGTGGATCATATCCGGGAACTTCATCGCATCACGAATAAAGAAGATTTTCAGGTTGTTTCCTACCAAATCCCAGTTCCCGTCTTCGGTATAGAACTTCACGGCAAACCCGCGTGGGTCACGCAAAGTTTCAGGAGAGTGGCCGCCGCCAGCTACCGTGGAAAATCGTACGAAGACAGGGGTTCTCTTCCCCGCTTCTTGAAATAATTTGGCTCTGGTATATTTCGAGATCGGCTCATCTCCCACTTTTCCATACGCTTCAAAATAGCCATGTGCTCCAGCTCCGCGTGCGTGAACAATGCGTTCCGGAATTTTCTCACGATCAAAATGTGAAATTTTCTCAATAAAGTGGTAGTTTTCTAAGGTGGACGGCCCTCTGTTTCCGACTGTGCGAATGTTTTGGTTATCGGAAATGGGATGACCTTGACGGTTCGTTAATGTCATTTCACTTTCTAATGTTTGATCATGTTCTTTCATAACTTTTCCTCCTGTGCGTTTATATGGATAAGAATGTCCATTACCCAATCAAATATGCATAAATGGCAGCAGCTGCCAGGGTTCGAAAAAAGTTTGGCAAATCCCATCTCGCATGCTATAATACACACTAAACAACTCGGAATAATATAAATTAAAACTCAAGCGTAGCGATGGGAGGAATCGGGTATGGCTGGCGTCCTTGTCGTTGGCGGGGATAAGGTAGGGGCAATCGAGACCATGCTGCAGGAGAAGGGATTTCGCCATGTGTATCACGTCTCCGGAAGAAAGAAATCGGAGGTGAAGGCGATGATCCCGGCGGACACGGAGCTGATCGTCGTCTTTATCAACTTCGTCAACCACAATCTGAGCAAAAATATCAAGAAGCTGGCGAAGCAAAGACAGGTCCCGATCGTCTTTTGCCGCAGGTCATGTGAGGCCTTATCCTTGTCCATGTACGAACCTGCGATCAGTTGATCAAAGTAGAAGAATACATAGGAAGCGACAGACAAAAAGAGCATTCCCGCCGTGGGAATGCTTTTTTCTTGCCCTTATCCTTCCAAAACTATTCACGGATTGACCACCGGTATGTTAGAATAGTTAAAATAGAAAAACAGTTTTTTGTATTTCAAACATTCTGCATCAAGGGTGTGATTACCTGCATAAATGGACTAGCCTTCACGTAAGCGAAGATTTTGTAAGCGTTATCATCGAGGAGGGCCGCTGTCTTTGACGGACGTCAGCGAAAAAGAAATTCGAAAAAGATCATAAGAGGAGAGAGAATATGAATCATTTCGATCGAACCAAAAAGCTGTTTAAAGTGACGAGTTTTGTTGCGGCGGCTAGCTTGTCCGTATTGACCGCTTTCGCAATCCAGCCAACCTACGCGAGCCAGCCAACCCAAGATCGTGTTCCGCCGGCGGCCGCATCGATCCAGGAGTTCAAGCCGGGGCAGCTGGTCACGGTGAACACCGCGCCACAGCACCGCCTGGCCGATGCCGCGGCAAGCTACTCGTTCGCGTATATCTCCACCACTCCTTCGGGTGAGGATGTGGTGACGTACGGCAGCCTAGCCCTACCGCAGGGTGCCCCGCCGGCGGGCGGTTTCCCCGTTCTGGCATGGGCCCCCGGCACTTCTGGTGTCGCGCCGCAATGCGCACCGTCGCTGGGCGAGGGAGCCTACTCCCAACCGTTCCTGAACGAATGGGTTAAGCGAGGATACGCCGTTGTGCAGACTGACTACTCCGGGTGGGGCCAGACAACACCGCGACCGGTCCTGCATGGACGCAGCAACGCCGACGCCGTCATCAACGCTGTGACGGCCGCCCACTCGATCAGCAAACAACTCTCCAACGACTGGATCATAGCCGGTCATAGTGAGGGTGGTGGAACTGCACTGTGGGGTGCCGGTACGGTGTCGGCGACGAAAGGCCCCTACAAGCTGCGTGGCGCGATCGCCTATGCCCCCACCGGCCCAGGCGTGGCAGATTTCTTCACCTACGTATTGAATGGCGGTGAAATTCCGCAGGGTCCACAACCCTTCATCGCAATTACGGCCCTGGGAGCAAAAGCGGTCGACTCCAGCATCAACCTCGACAACCTGGTAGCGCCGCAGATGCAGCCCCAGCTCGAAGCGACGAAGAAAGCCTGCCTGGGCGACCTGTACGAGTTCCCGCAACTGCAGCCCGGTCAATATCTGCAAAAGGGCCCGGATGCGGACAAGCTGATGCAGTACCTGCGCGCCCAGGATCCTTCGCAGCTCACGATGAACGTTCCCGTGGTCATCTACCAGGGAGGGAAGGACGAAACCACCGTCACCCCTCCGACGACCAAGAAAATGATTGGTGATCTGAACGCCCGTGACGCCGCCATCACCTACCGGGAGTTCCCCAACGCCGACCACGTTGAGGTCATCCCCGCCGCGCAAGACACTGGCGAACCGTTCACCTTCGCCGCCGACATGCTTCACGGCCGGCCTATCCCCAACGTCAACCAGCGGTAAAACCGTTGATCGATGAGCACCGCAGAATGTGCCGTCCATATCGAACAGCATGCACGCGGTACATGCTTGTGGCAGTTGCTCATCCCAACCTTGCGAAGTACAGACTCATATCGGGTTTTAAGAGGTCAGCCGGCTTTTACTGGCTGACCTCTTTCATTTCAGAGGACTATCTTTCACGGTCTAACGCTTTTCGAGCATTCGGATGATACATTGAGGAATAAGCAGCAGCAGCGCAATGGAGCTGTACAGGCCAATCGTGTAGCTGGTAGCGTACACGAACCCAATACCCTGATGAAAAAGGAAGGTGATCAGATGAATCAACATGTTCGTAAAACAAAAGGCGTAGCTGCGGATCATCCAGTTGCGGTGCTGGTTGATCCGTTTCTTTTTGATTTGAACCAGCGCTGTGATGGTGAGGAGCAGCCAGAGGATATTCAGCGCGTTAAACCCCATGCTGCTTATTTTTCCTCCTGTGGCGTAAGGTGCCATGTATCCGGAAGTCAGCACAACAATAAGCACGGACAATACATACACGTAGCCGTTGATGCGGTGGAGCTTGCGGTTTTTTTCCAACAGACGGTTGGAAAAGTTGAGCAGCCCGGCCGCCATGGCTATGCAGGCAAATGCAACATGAACGTACATTACGTTTAACCAGACAGGCAGGTTGAGTTCGCGCTTCAGTCCCGTTTTATGACTTAAAAATTCCTCGGCTCTAGGGTCGATCATAAAATTGAATACCAGGGCGTACAAGATAAAGCCAATGCTGATACAAGCCAAAAGGCCGTATAATGCTTTGCGATTTTTCATCAGATCCAAAACCTCCAGGCTTCATCATTTTCAATCATCTCGGGTCAGGAAATCCGTATGCCTGTTAAACTGGAGGCAGGGAGGACACCAGCCTTGGCAATTCCTGTCATGTGATTTCCGTCGGCGGAAACTTCGAATTTCAGATTGAGACGCATTGGTTTCGTGATTCGCAGCGACCAGGCAAGCTTGTTGTCCTGCAGAACCGGATTCATAAATGTGACCGCCTCATCTCCTTGGAGCGCAGTGCCTTGGATTCCCCCGTCCCTTGTTGTTATGGACAGCCTGACTGAAAGGCTTCCTACAGGTGTGGCAATTGTCGTATCCCAGTCACCGTCAAAGACAGATGCCTGAGCGATGCTTTGATGTTGAGTACCGGAAGTCACCTTCGCGATGTTCGGCTCTTCGTCCTGCCTTGTCTTGTGAGAGCTAGGCGCAATTCCTTTCTCTCGCCAAACCGTTCCCCTTCGCTCATATTCAAACAATTGCTCTACCGCGTGGGCGATGCGCGGACCAAGCTCGCGTTCCAGCAGATACAGAGCCACATCGAGTCCCGAGGTCACGCCGCCGCCGGAAACCAGGTTGCCGTCATCTACTACACGTGCCGAGACGGGAATGGCTCCGGCGGCTCCAAGTACATCCATCCCGAGATGATGGGTTACGGCAGGTCTGCCTTCCAGCAGCCCTTTCAAAGCCAGCAGCAGGGAACCGCCGCATACCGTGGCGACCACGGCGTCTCCTTTCCCGAGTGCCTGTTGGATCAAGCGGGTCAATTCTGTATTCGCTGCTCGATTCAGAATTGCCGGGATCGAATCAGGACCATCTCCCTCGACATCACCGGCTGCACCGGGCACGAGAATAATATCCGCTCGTTCTGGATTCAGTCCTCCAGTCGCCTCTATTTGTAAACCATTGATCCCGCTTGTCACGAGCCTCGGACCTTCGGCGGTGACGAATTCTACTTGTAATTCATGTTCCGCGATTGTGGAGGCAGCGCAAAAAACCTCGTAAGGCGCCATGGCATCCAGAAGGTCAAAACCATCGAATAGTACGATTTGAACGTTCAGCATTCAGACATCCTCCTTTTTCTGTGCTCGCCATAGAATCATAGCAATGGAATATCTCAAAGGATGTGGCAAGAGAATCACAAAATAGTAAACAAACCATCACAGAATGCATGGTTGCGATAGTTCCAGCAGAAAAAATGATAGACTGGAGATGCAAAGGTGGGATAATTCATGAATGCTCTCAACACGATACTGGTCGTAGATGATGATCCTAGCATCGTTGAACTGTTGCGTGACTTTTTGGAGAATGAACATTTTCACGTTATTACCGCATGTGATACCACGCAAGCATGGGCGGCATTCCAGCAGAGCGCCATTCATTGCATCATCCTTGACATCATGATGCCGGGGCAAAATGGCTTTGAGTTATGCCGTCAGATTCGGACGCAGAGCAATGTTCCGATTCTTTTCTTAAGCGCTCGCAGCGATGATGTGGACAAGATCCGGGGGCTGACTCTCGGCGGCGATGATTATATTGTCAAAACGGCTTCACCGGGCGAGATTATTGCGAGAGTGAAAGCAGTACTGCGGCGCTCCTCTTCCCAGCAGCCATCGAATGGAAGGCTAGTAGAGTTCGGGCGCCTCAAGGTAAACCTGTCCACAAGAGAAGTATTCGTGGACGGGAAAGGCATCGTGCTTACACCGAAGGAATACGAGCTGTTTCGACTATTTGTAGAACACCCGAGGCATGTTTTTTCCTATGAACAATTGCTTGAAAAGTTCTGGGAAGGCGTAGGAGACAAGCATACGATCCGGGTTCACGTCAGCCGGCTTCGCGAGAAAATCGAATCCGATCCGAATCACCCGCAATACCTGGTCAATGTATGGGGAGTAGGGTACCGCTTCGAGGGAGGATAACATGAGAACAATTCGCATTCGTCCGTTTTCCGTGCTTTGCCTGTTCTTCATCCTTAACATGCCATGGTGGTTCTATTTGACAGCTCACTTCATGGAAACAGGCACGCTGAGCTTTGCAAAAGACCAGCCGCAAAATGAGAGTCATCAAAGACAGCTGACCGAAGCGATGCACCTCATTGAAACCAACCCGCGCAAATGGATGGATCCGAATTGGCAAAACAAGCTGCAAAGCCTGCTTCAGCCAGCAAAGCTGGAAGTGGCTCTCTTGTCTGCGTCCGATCAGGAAATCTATCGCTCCAATCCAGAACGCGATCATGCCTCGCAGTCAACGGAGCGGTTCACCATCATAGAGGACGGTCGTGTACTTGGGAAGGTTGTCATGTACGTGCCGAAATCAAATACGGTCCAAATCATTGCGGCGGTTGCTGGACTTTTACTGGCCTTTTTTATTGTCGCAGTGGTGATGAGAAGGCTCCTTCTAAAGCCTCTCGAGCAGATGAGCGTGGCGGCTAGACACATTGCCGCAGGAGATTGGGATGTGCAGCTGCCCTTGTCCAGGATCACCGAAATAGCCGAAGTGCGCGATGGATTTGAGGTGATGGTCAGAGGACTGCAAAAGTCGCATCAGAAACAAGTGGTACTGGAGGAAGAACGCCGCTTCATGATCGCGTCTGTTGCGCATGATTTACGGACACCGTTATTCTCCTTGCGCGGTTATTTGGATGGTCTGGAACAAGGCATTGCCCAAACACCGGAGAAAAGATCGAAATATGTGGCGGTTTGCAAGGAGAAAGCAGCTCAGCTGGGCCTGCTGGTGGAGGACCTTTTCACCTTTACCAAGATGGAGTATCTGGAGACGGAATTGAGCAGCAAGTCTGTTGATCTTGCTCTCATCCTCCAAAACTCCATTGACAGTTTGAACCCGCTTGCCCAGCAAAAGCAGATCTCGATCGCGAGCCATTTTGCAGACCCTTGTACCATTATCGGCGACGCGCATTTATTGGAGCGAGCGATGAACAATCTGTTGGATAATGCCGTCCGACATACTCCCTCCTATGGTGAAATTGTCGTTCACTGCTATAAAAATGAGAACAAGGTAATGTTTACGATGCGAGATACTGGGCCGGGCTTCTCTTCTGAAGAGCTGCAGCGGGTTTTTGACCCTCTTTATCGTGGCGATGCATCCAGAAATCGTTCTACGGGAGGCAGCGGGCTAGGCTTGACCATATCACAAAGAATTATCAGGCGGCACGGAGGTGATCTTGCCGCAGGAAACCATGCGGAGGGTGGGGCACTGCTGACTGGCTGGCTACCCGTATCCGATCCGGACTAAAGGTGGGTTCCGATCGTCGTTTTCTTCCCTGTTTTTTCATGATGGAGGACAAAAGAGAGAGGAATTCGACCCATTATCTTTGAATTATATATACAGAATCAGCCTATTCACGTGAAAGGGAGTGTTGTTGATGTCACAACTAGACATGACGCAGGCAACCTTGCCAGAATTGCTGGCCTCCACCTGCGAGCGCTACCCGGAAAGAAGTGCTGTATATTTCAAAGGAATGCAGATGGATTATCGGACGCTGACAGAACGTGTGCGCCGCTTTGCAGCCGGATTGCGGGATTTGGGAATTGAAAAAGGGGATCGCGTCGGGTTGATGCTCCCCAATTGCCCGCAATTTCCGATTGCGTACTACGGGATCTTGCAGGCCGGAGGGATCGTCGTCCAGATCAACCCGATGGCAGTCCCCGCCGAGCTGGAGCATTATCTCGGAGACTCTGGAGCGAAAGCCATCGTGGTATTCGCGCCGTTGCTCCCTGCGGTGGAAAAAGTGTCCCTGGCAGCCAATCTGAAGAAAATCATCGTGGAGCTGCCTCCAAGAGGAGACGTCTACAGCGGAAACACCATCCTGTTTGAAGCGTTATTCGGATCAGGAGAATTGTTGCCGAGCGTTCCCTTGACTGCGGATGACATTGCCGTGCTGCAGTACACCGGAGGGACGACGGGCCGCTCCAAGGGCGCCATGCTCACCCACAGAAATCTCGTCTACAACGCCTTCCAGATCTCAGGAATCCTCAAAGGCGCCAAAGATAAAAGCGACGAAGAAGACCAGGACCGCATTCTGACAGTGATTCCACTCTTTCACGTGTATGGCATGACCGTGTGTATGAACATGGGGGTGCTGGACGGTTCCCAGCTTATTCTGCTCCCTCGTTTTGATCGGGATGAGGTGCTGGAGACGATCCGGGATACCAAACCGACACTCTTCCCGGGAGTCCCGACGATGTATGTAGCCGTGAACGCTCATCCCCAAGCTGCGGATTACGGGCTTTCCTCGATTCGTTACTGCCTGAGCGGGTCTGCGCCCCTGCCGGTAGAGATCCTCAAGGAATTTACAGCGAAGACAGGAGCTACCATCATGGAGGGCTACGGATTGTCGGAAGCCTCGCCTGTGACGCATTTTAATCCAATTGACAAACAAAAGGCGGGCTCTGTGGGCAAGGCCATTTTGAACACAGAAGCCAAAATCGTGGATTTGCAGGACGGAATGCGAGAGCTTCCGCCAGGAGAAGCCGGAGAGCTGGTAATTCGCGGTCCGCAGGTGATGAGCGGGTATTGGAATATGCCGGCAGAGACGGAACAGGTCCTCCGGGATGGATGGCTGTACACCGGTGACATCGCCTACCGCGACGAGGAGGATTACTATTACATCGTCGATCGCAAAAAAGATATGATTATCGCTGGCGGCTTCAATATCTATCCGCGCGAAGTGGAAGAAGTGCTGTACCAGCATCCGGCTGTCATGGAAGCGGTGGTGATTGGTGTTCCTGACGCATACCTGGGTGAGAGCGTGAAGGCTGTCGTGGTTCTCAAGCCAGATGCCAGTCTGACGACAGAGGATCTGATCGCCTATTGCCGTGAAAACATGGCTGCCTACAAGGTGCCGCGCATCGTGGAATTCCGGGATGCTCTGCCGAAGACAGCGGTGGGCAAAATCCTGCGCAGAACGCTGCGCGAACAGGAATTGGCCAAAGCAGCTCCCGAAGGCAAGGAGTAGCAGGGAGAGCCAGATGTTCCGAGCGAGCAGACACCGCGGGGTCAAACTGCTCCGAATGCGCTAGATCAACAGAAAGCAAAGGCAAACAAACGAAGCGACAGCTCGGTCATGGATCGCCATGTCCGGGCTGTCGCTGTTTTACTTTCTATTCGCTTATTTACTGCACGGCAGCCACGTGCCGACAGCGTCAGCTAGAGTTTGCATCTCTTGCACAAGCAAACTGGCATGATACCCGTCGCACACGGCGTGGTGCATTTGCACCGCTAACGGCAGTAAGATGCTGTCAGCCTGCCTGAAGTATTTTCCGATCGTAAAGACAGGCGAGAGGTAGGTCCCCTCGTTGTAAATATTCAGGTTGAAGCCAGTGAAGCTCACCCACGGCACGCACGAGATGGGAAACGTGTATGGCGGTTCATTGGACTTGGGAGTGAATTGCTTGATCTCTCCAAACACAGCGAGATCGGCAAGGTAGCGCTCGTGGAAGACATGAAAATCTTCGTGGTGTGCTGTCCAGATGCCGCTGAACGTCTTATCGTCTTCATGGAAAATGGTGTAGCTGGGAAACATGCTTTCCCAATAACCTACGTAGCCATCCGTATCATAGCCCATCCTAAACTCGGTGTGACGGTTCATGACCGTCGTAAGCATGTAAATCAGCGCCGGATACAGCTTATATCCGTTTCTTTTCAGCTCGGGAAGCAGCCGGGTAATGTCGATGTTGGCCGTCATGCTAAAGGTGCATCTGGCGTTGTTCAGGTAATGGTCGAAATAAGGCTTTCTGCTCCAGGTATCCATGTCAATGGGATGGAAAATCATGTTTGGTTCCCTCCTAAAATGATCGTGATTCATCGTTTTAGGAGGCTTGATCCACTGCCTTAACCATATCCTCATCACATTCCTCGTGAGATTTTGAGTGGGCTTCAGTGGTTGCTCAGCTAAATTTTCTTGTTATTTGTTTTCATAAGGTACTAAGACGTAGTTCATAAAAATACTGCACGATTGGATGCTTTACCTTCATTTTCTCAGCCATGTTTAAAATTCGCTTTTTTCCAACTCGTCTGTCCACCAAAGCTAGAATATTCAATAGTATATCATTGCTCTCCATGCTTTCTTCTATAGAAATGGATAAAAATTTATTAGCTACACTACTAAAATTTGATTTACTTAATGATACTTGTGCTAACAAAAGCTCCTTTGCATATTCTGAAATCTTTCTATTTCTTGCAATTACTTTTAGACGATCCTCCGGAACTGTTCCCTTGGTATCTTTTCTGACAGCTTCAATTTCTTCAATGCTGATAGGAATTTGGATATCTGGATCATTCTTAATTTCCAGCTCCGTCTGATACCATTTGATTAAAGTAGTTTTATCACTCATATTGAATACATTCTTTTTATCTACCGCAATATAACAAAGGCCTGCTTTATCCGGTAAATAGCGATAGCCGGTTGCACGGTATTCAACCCTTCCATGTAACGCAGGACAGAGAAAACTCTCCAGATTTTGCTTCAATTTGCTCCAGGACATTCAATCCTCCTATGTTCTATATATAAATACCTATTGAGGCAGTCAGTATATTACCCATAATACAATAACTAACACATAGATCATACTAAATACAAGTAACCTTGCTGTTCAGTGAAAATAGAGTTTTAGACTTCTCCATTGCATTGAACTATCGATACCCGTTAGCTGAATGCCTAGATGCTTTCTCTGATACTATTTAATCCTTGCGAATAAATATGTGTTCCTCAATTCACTTCCATCAACCGACAGGTCTTCTTTTTTTATAACACCCTCAAGCCAAATCCCAATCTTTCTGGAATTAATTACGTAATAAGTAGGATTATTAGAGATCACTTCAATTTGTTTTTTCATAGCGGATACGTTAGATTCGGTACCAATAAATTAACGGCCCAATCTAATTCCGTTTGACAAACAACTCAAATAAATTGCTATCCGTTTAATTTCCTGTTATTCTAATAAAGAATTATTTTTGTTCGGAGTGAAGGATAGCATAGGTAAAAACTTTTCGTCTTGATGATCCTGAGAGCAAGGATAGTAATACATGTGTGGTTATCACACTAGGAGGCAATAACAATGGAACAAGGTACAGTAAAATGGTTTAACGCAGAAAAAGGTTTTGGATTTATCGAACGTGAAGGCGGAGAAGATGTATTCGTTCATTTCTCAGCTATTCAAGGCGAAGGCTTCAAATCTCTTGACGAAGGTCAAAGAGTTACTTTTGACGTAGAAAAGGGGCAACGTGGACCCCAAGCTACTAACGTTCAAAAAGCTTAAAAATGACAACCAATATAAGCAGACTCTTTTTTAAGAGTCTGTTTTTTATTGTCCGGAAAAACAAATTTAAAACCCTACCCAAGCAAATGAGTAGGGAAATGGTACAGGTACAGTAAATGGTAGAGTCAGTATAGCATAGTACACAACAGTTTGACAAAGTGGAGTGGCGACAAGAATCTCGAGCCCACTTTGTTTATTAAGGTGGCCATAGTCATACGGTATTCCACTAAACTGCCCGCAAGCATAATGAAAAGGCAACCGAGCGTCTGGCCGGCTGCCGTCACGTCATGATTGAGCCATCGTCTTCCGTTCCATAACGATTCAATATCCATGATCGAACAACGCTATAGAAAATTACTTGAGAAAGCCCTAAAGAAGTGGCAGCAGACTTTTCGCATTAACCATGTGGTCTTGAAGTTACATCTGGACAATCTGAATAAGGTTGCCGCATGTATCGTCGAAGACAGCTATTGTGAGTTCGCCCATTTTTGTCGGCTCCATAGTAAACCTCACGCCGCTTTCCAATAATCGTTTATACTCTTTATTAATATCTGCAACGCCAAACATTGTTGCTGGGATGCCATCAGCAAATATCTTCTTTTGATACTCTTTGGCGGCAGGATGATCATTCGGCTCGAGTAAAAGCTCTGTACCGTTTTGCTCTTCGGGAGATACAAGCGTTATCCACCTAAATTCTCCGACAGGAACATCCTCCTTTTTAACAAACCCCAGCTTTTCTGAATAAAACTCCAGTGCCCTGTCTTGATCTTGTACGAATATACTAGTAATAACGATTTTCATACAATTTTTTCCTCCCACTATAAATTAATGTTTTCTCGCGTTTACTCACTCGTTCTTAGATTTTCAGCCATCAACATTCCAGAGAAGTGGGCGAATCATGTAATTATGGAATATTTTTCTGAATGAGCCG
>Ga0182742_1001136_pt1 | contig 35777 bp, 27 predicted proteins | sample eDN5th37CBELigMG_FD_128880 | JGI IMG/M metagenome (GOLD analysis project Ga0182742, IMG submission 128880) | Enriched Miracle-Growth compost microbial communities from Emeryville, California, USA - eDNA 5th pass 37_C BE-Lig MG (version 2)... ... | reverse complement strand
TTGCTCCACGCTTCTTTCAGACCCCGCCTCGCGGCAACGCCCTTGCGCTTCGCTAACCCTTCACCTCCATCAGGTTGGGTAGAGGACTTTCACCTCCAAGCTGTCGAACATGCTCGGCACACACGAGAAAGCCCGCGTACTCGCGCGGACCTCGGAAGCGGAGTCGGTGCGAAGCACCGTACGTCCTGGAAAGAATGTAGATCGCGCGCTGACGAAGAACAAGAGATGAATTGACATCTTTTCACCTCTTGTTGGTTGCACGCGCAACAAGCGATACCTTCTCGCGATATCAAGCGATCTTCAACCAACAAAAGATAGATGCTCTCGTATCCCTGTGCGGTGACTCGTTCTGAATGGTCGCAAGTCAGCACGTTCGCTCGAGCGATCCACGCCACTTCGCGGAATCCTAAATGCAGAGCGCCCGCAGATTGCACGTAGGCGATAGGATCACGCGCTCGTGTGTGGTCGCACGCACCGGCGCGTCGTCCGTCGCGAAGGCATCCATGCATACTCCGCTGGGGAAATCGACTAGGTGCCCTGCACTCGCGGCGCACGAGCCAAGCATGCGCCCCAGAGCCAATCTTCCCGCTGCCAACATGCATCTCACCGACGCAACACGTTGAGGACCGCACGCGAAGCGTCATATCTCCCACGCCCTAGCGCTAATCACGCGAGCCGACTGTCGACGCTGCGATCCTTCCTGGAAGACACCCTCGCAGGAAGGATTCTTTCCGAAATGGCGTCAGAAAGCTGCGGCCAGCGCCTACGAATCGACCGGTAGATAGCGCGCAGGACAAACAGCTACCGTCCTGCCCTGCACGTCCCTGACAGTTCGTGGCAGCAAGCAAGTTCTCAAGCGCCCCGGAGAGATCTCAGAGAAACCGGACGCTACGCTGCACAGTTCCCGCGCCTCGCCCATCCGCCCTGGTGGTGCTGCAATCTCAACCGATAACGCCGGGAACGAGTCCCTCAGTTCACGTACGAGGGGAACTTGGTCGCTATCTGCAGTTACGAGTATTGCGCGCTCAATTGAACCTCTCTGCGCATCCCTCAGTAACTTCACGGCGAGTGCGACGTCTGTCTGCTTCTCCTCATGGAAGTTGCAGTATCTATCGTATTGCCTGCAGAACCTGTTGCTCTTGATGAACTTCGACTCGATGACGTTCACGCGGTATGCCGAGAGAGCGTCAATATACGCCCTGTGTCGTCGGCACTTCTCAGCATTCCACATCAGCATTGCCGTGAAGTACGCGACCTCTGCAAGCATCTCGTCCTTTCTTAGCATGAAGGTTGGCCCACTTGAGCTCCGGGCGCCCCAGCGACCTGATAGCGTGATAAAGGTTGAATCCATCGACGTAGCAGGAAGTTCTTGTCATAGGACTGTTCAATTCCCTGATAAAGGATATACTTCGCCCATCTCCCCGCCGGGCTGCGGACGGCGGAAAAAGGGGCTAAACCTTCCGGGTTGGCCCCTTTCTCGTTTCTGGGGTTGTTGATCGTTAATTGCGCCTTAGCTGGCGCGCGCGTGTCCCAGCAAAAGCCGCTGTGCCCTTCGGCCAAGCGCGCACTGTCTATTCAAATCTGATGACGCCTAAGCGATCACGGGCAGTGATCGTTTCCCGCGGCAGGGAGAAGCGCGATTTGCTTTTATCGAAATGCGACAGCTCGCGCTGTCGCGCGGGCCTCGGAAGCGGAGTCGGTGCGAAGCACAGGACGTCCGAGCAAAAGTCTAGATAGCGCCCGATCGGAGAACAAGTGCTGGTCGATCATCTGCGCGTCACTGAAGTGATTGCAGTTGCAACGCGGGATTGCTTCTCGATGGAAGCGCGCAACCTACGCGAACCCGACGTGCTCACGTATTACACGTAATCGACAGCGTCGTTGCGCAGATCACCTTTGCGGGCGTCGGCGTGCTCTTCCATCGCGAGGGGCTCATCTAAGGAAGCTCTGCTGATGCAGGATGCAGGCGCGTGATCCCGGGATATGCGGCTGCGCAGGTACCCAGTGTCGGCGATCACTCTTACCTGGAGACCAGCATCACCTGCACGCGACATGGCACGCATGCCAAAGTACGAGGCTCGCTATCGCGCCGACATAGCACGCGTGCCGATCGACGAAGCTCGCGTCCGGATCGAACAAGGCCCCACGCCCTTCGGCCAAGGGCGCGCGCCCCCACTCCAAGCCCAACAGCGGAAGGACCAAGATCGCGAGCGGAGGGACGAAGCACGCCCTCCCCCATGCTCATCCCCGCCGCGCGTCGGGCAAGGAAGCGTCCGCACCTTCATCTACCTCGTGCGGAAGGACGAAGGGTTCGTGCGCAAACGCGGAAGTTCCAACTTCGGTCGATTGTTCGGGCGTCGGCGCACCGCCCACCGCGCAACTATCTGTTGTGCCGGAGAAATTTGACACCCCGGGAACCGGTCTCCTGAACGCGGAAGTTGCAACTTCCATCGACTGGCACGCGTGCGCAAGGACGAAGCACCTCTGCCGACACGCGAAGGACGTCCGCGCACGGGCCAGGCATGCGCCCCAGAGCCAATCTTCCCGCTGCCAACATGCATCTCACCGACGCAACACGTTGAGGACCGCACGCGAAGCGTCATATCTCGCGCGCCCTAAGGCCCATCACGCGCACCGACGAACATCCCACGTCCGCCACCTGACAGGCCGCCTCAGCAACCCCCTGCCGGTCGCCCGTCGCCAGCGAGTGGCGCGAGTATGGTGGCATCGCCATCGACACAATCATGAGCTGCGAATATCGGAACGTGTCATTGACGAGGTTGGAAGCGGCGACCAGATTGCGTCGAGGGCACGGCTGAATGCTATCTGGGGCATTGTTACCCTTCCCTTCGACGGGCCATGTGAGAGTCTTGCCGAGAAGCTGATCGGCAGAGGCGGATTTCCGGAGAAAGCACGTGCAGATGCTGAACACGTTGCCATCGCCGCAATAAACTCCATACAGTTACTCGTCACGTGGAACTTCAAGCACCTGGTTGAGCTGTTGCTTCTCGAAGCGATGCAGCCGCCCAGCCGGTACGCGCGATCGGGTATTGTTCGATGAAAGGGGGAATCCAGATGCTCAGAAGAACAACGAAGCGCCGCGCACGCTCAGCGGGCTTGATCTGCGCCGGTGTGCTCGCCCTCTCGTTCAACGAGCCCTCGCTGGCGAGTGACGCGGACAGGCGCAAGGCCTGCGAAGCCCTCGAGTCACTCGAGACGGACCGCTTCAAGGTCGAGACGGCCGAATGGGTGAATGCAGGCCGGCTGGCCGTCGGCGGGCCCGCGGGCGCGAGCATCGAAGCGCCTGAGCATTGCCTCTTCCGCGTGACGCTCGATCCTCGTCCCTCCGGCATCGAGGATATGAAGTACGGAACCGGAATCGAGCTGCGGCTGCCTGCCAACTGGAACGGCCGACTCCTTTTCCAGGGCGGCGGAGGGTTGAACGGAGTTCTGTCACCCGCCATCGGCCCTGTGTCCGGAGCACCTTCCGCCCTCACCCGCGGCTTCGCCGTCGTGTCGACGGACAGCGGCCACCGCGGGCGTAGTCCCCTCGATGGGAGGTTCGGTGTAGACCAGCAGGCCAGGCTGGACTTTGCCTATCAGGGCGTCGAGCGCACCACTCGCGAAGCGAAGGCTCTCCTGCGGCGGTTCTACGGCAAGGAGCCGGATCGCTCTTATTACATGGGCTGCTCCACCGGCGGGCGCGAAGCGATGCTCGCCGCTCAACGCCTGCCCATGGAATTCGACGGCGTGGTGGCGGGCAATCCCGCGTTCAATCTCACGCGCATCGTCGTGAACCAGGCATGGAGCCTGCAGGCGGTGACGAAAATCGCGCCGAAGGACGCGAGCGGACGTCCCGATCTCTCACGTGCTTACACGGACGCGCAGCTGAAAGCCGTGTCGGACACAATCCTCAAGCAATGCGACGCGCTGGATGGCCTGCAGGACGGGATGATCAACGACTTCCAGTCCTGCCGTTTCGATCCGCAGACACTCACCTGTGGCTCGCCCGGTGCGCCCGCTTCCGGCCTGTGCCTCACGGCCGCGCAAGCGAATACCTTGAAGGCGATCTTCGGAGGCGCGCGGAACTCGCGCGGCGAATCTCTCTACGGCACGTTCCCCTACGACACCGGCATCGCGACGCCGGCGTGGCGCTCGATGCATCTGGGCGCGCCGGGCGGCGAGCCGGCCAATGCAACACTCGGCCGCGACACCTTGCGCTACTACGTGATGACGCCGGCGGTTCCGGACTTCGACTCCCGCACGTTCGATTTCGATCGGGATATGAGCCTCACGCTCCAGACCGCAGCGATCAACGATGCCGTCGCAACCCTGCACACCACCTTCGCCGGCCGTGGCGGCAAGATGATCGTGTATCACGGTCTCTCGGATCAGGCGATGGCACCCGGTGCCCTGACGGACTGGTACCGGCAACTCACACCGCGCGATGCCGCGGGCCCGCAGGACTGGGCCCGCCTGTTCCTGATCCCGGGGATGACCCATTGCGCAGGCGGCCAGTCCACCGACGAGTTCGACATGCTGAGTGCCATCCAGGCCTGGGTGGAACAGGGACAGGCGCCGGATCGGGTCGTCGCTTCGGGCAAGGCATTCCCCGGAAAGACGCGCCCGCTCTGCCCGTACCCGAAAGTGGCTCGTTATGCAGGCGGCGACCCCAACGACCACCGCAGCTTCACCTGTCGCTGATCGAGCGATGGCGCAGGGTGGCGGCCTGCTCCTCCCTCAAGGGCCTTTGCTTTCAGGAACACCGCCCACGTTGAAAAGGCGGCTCGCTCGATGAGCGTCCTGTCGGGGGCTTCGGATGTCGGGAACATCCGAAGAGCGCCCATGGATGGCTTGAGCGTCCCCCGACAGGACGCTCATCGAGTGAGACGCCGCCGCGCAGGCGCCCGCAGTTCCTGAAAGCAAACGCGTCGCAAGACCAGGCGTTAGCGAGACAACTACTCGCAGCGGAAGCTCTCGGCGTCCTCGATGCTTCCCTGACCGTTGTAGCGCGCGACCTTCGGATATGCGCAGATCGGGCGAGTGCGCCCGGGCCACGGGCTCATCGGCCCCGCCTTCGCCACGAGCTGCTCGGGAGCGACGCCCTGCTCCACCCATTTCACAAGTGCGTCGAACGCATTGAACTGATCTGTCGCTGGCCCGCCGGAGCAGTGCGCCATGCCCGGCACAGGGAACACCCTCACGAAGTCCGCGGCCTTCCCTGAGTTACGCTGATCCACCTCCCGATACCAGGCGACAGTGTCGTTCACCGAGAACACGGGGTCAGACACGCCGTGCGGCACGATCATCCGCGCGCCACGGGCGCGAAACTTCCTGAGATCCGGCGAGCGCGCGGAAATGTCGTCCCATGCGGATCGTTTGAACCCTGCGCCTTTCGCGTAGACCTTCGGTGTATCGCGATCGAAGTCGAAAGACAAAGCGTAGCGGAACGCAGCGTCGACGCCCGGCCCCACCGGCGTTGGCGGCGTCGTGAAGATCGACGCGAGCGCCGTAGCGCCCATCGCAACGTTGATCCCCGGAAAGCCGCCAGCCGGCGGCCCGATCTTCCAGATGCGCCAGCCGTCGCTCCCTATGCCGCCGTCGAAGGGCCAACTCGCATAAAGAGAGTTGCCCTTGCTGTCCTTTGCGCCGGAGTACACGCGGTGAATGACCTCAACCTGCGCTTTGCTGAGGCAGTCTGCGGAGTCGGAACAAACCTGCTTCTGCAATGCCGGTTCCACCCGCTCCCAGGCACACGCGCTCCAGTTGCCGGTGATGCCATCAAGCGCCCCGTCGTCAGCATCGCAGGCCTCGAGAACGGCGGATCGCACGCGCTCGAAGTGCGCTTTGCTGAAAGTGGCGGGCAACTGCTCTGCCTTGCGTTCGGAAGCGGGCTTCCCCGGTTCGATGAGACTTGCGAACGCTTGCGTGTCCCATGCTTCCGCCAGCGCAGCGCGCGGCAGCGAAAAACCCGGAGCGGCGGCGACAATGCCGTCGAACACTTCGGGATGTCTCTGGGCGAGGTACATGCCCTCCTGGCCGCCCTTCGAGCAACCCACGAAGTAGGATCGCTCGGGCCTGCGCCCATAGAACGAAGCGAGCACTGCCTTCGCAGCATCCGCCACCGGCTTCAGCGATGCGCCCCCGAACTCCGCGCGCGCCTGCGGATCGAAGCCGAACGCGGCCGCGCCCCCGCGCTCCGGCACGGAGTTGCGCGCGTTGTCATGGCCGGAATCCTGCGACACGACTGCGTATCCAAGCGAAAGCGCGTTTGGAGTGCCGGGAGAGATGTTGCCCAGCGCGTCACCGATGTCGCCGTTCGTTCCCCCACCGCCCTGAAAAAAGAAACGCTGATTCCAGGCCTCGGGCAGGCGAAGCCTGAAGCGGATTGAGTAGTGCTGGCCGTCAACACCCTCGCGCTCGCGCATGACGCCCGTCACTTCGCAATGGGCGGCGAGCTTCATCGTGCCGCCCATGGGCGTGCGGACGGTCGAGTCCGCCGCTCGCCAATCAACAGTGACGATCTTCGTACCGCGTTCCGGCCAGCTGCGCATTGTCGTGGCGAGCTGGGCGCAGCGCTCCGCAAGCGCATTTGCCACGCTCGCCGCATCCGCCGACGCTGCTCTATCCGAGGTTCTCGCTGCATCCGCAGCGGCTGTGCCATCCGAGGTGCCCGCAGCGCCGGCCGTGGCCCCGGAGCTATCCGCGCCCACACTGAATCCCGGGCCTGCGATCAGCAGAAATCCCGCAGCCAGGGACGCTGCCTTGCCGAACAACGCCGCAGCCGATCGTTCTTCCATCAGAAACTCCGCGTAACACTCAGGGCCAACGTTCTCGGCCTTGCGTAGATGATCTCCGAATAGCCGGAAGCCGTCGTCAGCGATGACGTGCCCGCGACCGGATACACCTTATCCGTCAGATTGTTTCCACTGAGCACGACCCGCCACTTCGCATCCTCCGTCTCGAAGGCGAGCGACGCGCTCAGGAGGGTGACGCCACCGGTCTGCGCGATCTCAGGCGAATTGCCAGCGTCGAAGAACTGGCTGTCCGTATAGCTCAGGTCCACACGCGGTGTGAGCGACCACGAGTCAGTGGGCACGAACTGGTATGACAAACCGAGATGCCCCTGCCACTCCGGAGTGAATGGAAGGCGACTGTCGAGAGTCGCGGTGGCGGTGGGTGTGACCGGGCCGAAAGGCGGCGGCGGCGTGATGCTGTCGAACGACGCATCCAGGTAACCGATGCTCGCGTCGAGCTGGAACCCGCCCGCCGGCGCCAACACCACTTCGAGCTCCGCGCCGTCGATCGATGCGACTCCCGCGTTGAACAGCAGCGGCACGACGCCCAGACGGTAGGTCATCTGGATGTCGTCGTAGTCGCTGGAGAACACCGCCGCGTTCACTCGCAAGCTGTTCGTGGGATTTGTCTTGATGCCGATCTCGAACGTCTCCGCCGTTTCGGCGCCGAACGAGATGGGCGCGTTGCCCGGGGGCGCGGCGTTGTACCGTTGATTGAACCCACCGCTCTTGAACCCCTCCGACCAGCTCACATAGGCCATCACCTGATCGCTGAAGCGGTACTGCACGCTCGCGGATGCGGTGGTCGAAGAGAACTCGCGCTCGAACCGATTGGTCGTGAGGAAAAGGCAGCCCACCTGAGTCGGCGGCGGGCCGGCGAACGGACACAGGGTGGTGGGTGCAGGTGGCTCTGGTGCAGTCGCCGGTGCCACGTTGAACAGGATTCCCTGCAGCCCCTTCTTCTCCTTCGTGTAGCGCACGCCGGCAGTCGCACTGAGGGCGTCGTTGAACTTGTAGGTCCACTCCGTGAAGGCAGCTTTTGCTTCAGTGTCCAGCGAGACACGCTGCGTGTCGTACGACGTGCCCGGATTTCCGAGCGGCACGATGACGCGATCGAACGAGTCCTCGTCGAAGTAGTACAGACCGAAAACGCCGTCGAGCCGCTCCGTATCGACGACGGCCTGAAGCTCCTGGCTGAACTGCTTGCTCTCGCTCGTGTAGTTCGTGTGCAGGATCAACAACGGAGTGTTGTCCGCGTCACGTGTACCGGACCACTCCAGGCGACGATCGGAGGTGATGGACTTGAATGCCAGCGTGTCGTTCATGTCCCAGCGAGCGACCAATGAAACGCCGCGATTCTCGAGCGAGCTGGAAGCCGGATAGGTGCCGCCGTTCGTGAAGTTGCCGAGCGCCTGCGCGTCGTTACCGCACCGGGGGTCGTCGAGCGGACCGACCAGCACCGGAGGCGGCAGCGGGTCGAGAATATCCGGGCATCCGGCCGCGATGCTCGCGGCGCCAACGAAGGTCGCCGCTTCGTTCATCTCACGGAACACGAACGGTGAACCGTTCTCGTCCTCCTTCGTGTAGTCGCCACGGAGGGTGAGGTCCAGTGTTTCCGTAGGCCTCCAGCGCAAGCCGAACTGTCCCGTGTACATGTCCTCGTCGCCGAGGTCCTCACCGTCGAATACACGAGTGACGTAGCCATCCCGCTTGCGTCCGCCCAGCGCGATGCGAGCCGCCCACTGCTCGTTCAACGGCAAATCGAAAGCGCCGAACAGCTCTCGCAAGTTGTCTTCGCCAACGCTCAACCGCACCGAGTTACCCGCGTTCTCGCCGGGCGCATTGGTCGTGAGGAGCACCGCGCCGCCAATCGTGTTTCGTCCGAAGAGCGTCCCTTGCGGCCCGCGCAGGATCTGCACGTTCGCGATGTCACGAAACTCCATGGCACCGCCGACCGCCCGGCCCATGTACACCTCGTCGATGTAGATGCCGACGCCGGGATCGACGGCCGGGGTGGCGTCCGTCTGGCCGATGCCTCGAATGAACACCTGGGCTGCGGAGTTGTTGCCCGTGAGCGTGCCGTAGCTGTGGAACTGGATGTTTGGCGCGACCTTGTCGAGATCCGTGGTTGCGATGATCTGCTGTCGCTCCAGATCGTCACCGCTCAACGCTGTCACAGCGATGGGGATGTCCTGCAGACGTTCCTCTCGACGCCGGGCTGTGACGACGACGGACTGGAGCACGTCCGCTTGCGCCTGGTCCGGCGGCGCACTTGCCGGCGCCTGCGCGAGCGCGGATCCCTCGACGGCGATCGCAGCGGCTACAGCCGAAGCAACCGACCGCAGGACTGCGGACCGCCGGCCTGCGCGCCGGGCCGTCCGGTGGAACGCGCAGGTCCGATCTCGCGAGTGGGAAGGAACGCCGAACATCTCCATGGTTTCCCCCTGAAACGTGGATTGTCAGTCTGATTTGTATGTTACACATACTATTTGCGTTGCCAGCAAAATGGCAAGACAGGTACAGTCCTCGCAGTGCAGTTGGTCCCGGGCCCGCAACGGAAGGCCCTGGGCAGCGCGAGGCCCTGGGGAGAGCCGATGCGTCGGCAGTCGAACATCAAACTCGAAGAAGCGGCCGAGCAGCTCGAGGACGGAAGTCTCGCGTTCGAGAAGCTCGATGGACTGCTCGGATACAGGCTCCGGCGGGCGCAAGGCGCCATGCATCGGGACTACCTGGCAGCGGTGGCGGGCCTCGATCTCACCCAGAAGCAGACCGCGACCTTGTGGCTGGTGCATGCCAATCCGGGTGTATCGCAAGGATCGGTGGCTGCGGCGCTGGGAATGGATCGCGCCACGATGATGTCGATTGTCGACCGCCTCCAGGAGCGCTCGCTGGTGATGCGCAAGCGATCGGTGACGGATCGCCGTCGCCAGGAGCTTCACCTCACGCCCGGCGGGCAGGACATCCTGCGCAAGGTGAAGGCGCGCATCGCCAAACACGAAGAGCGCTTCAAATCGCTTTTCACGCCGCAGGAGCTCGAAGCGCTGCTGGCCGCGTTACGGAAGTTTCAGGACGTCTGAAGTGGGAGGCCCTCGATCGCTGGGCGGCCCAAATGCGCGGAGTGGCGCGCCCGCCGACGATCGAGGGTATGACGCAAATAGAGAGAGTAAGGGGGCTCACGCATGACAGACCGTCGCACATTCCTGGGTTCGGCTTCACTGGCATTCGCCGCAGCCCTTCCCGGGCTCTCGGGCGCGCAGGAAACAGAACAGGATGCCGCCGCAATCCCGGCTGGCATTCGCGTGCCGAAGTTCGAGCTGCTCTACGAATGCGACGCTACGCTTCTGCCCGCGCAGGAGTTCGGCAAGACGGTCGAGGGACAGCGACGCATCATTCCGATCACGGGCGGCACGTTCCGCGGGCCGAAGGTGCGCGGCGAAGTCGTGAGCGGCGGCTGGGACTGGAACCTCTCGCGCAGCGACGGAGCTGGAACGGTTGAGGCTGCTTACTATCTGAAGACGGACGACGGCACGCTGATTCGCGTCGTGAACAAAGGAGTGAGCAGCGGCGAGCCACGATCGCCTGATCCGGCTTCCGGCGAGTCGTTCTTCATGTTCACCCACCCTTCTTTCGAGGCACCGGTGGGGAAGTACGACTGGCTCAACAGGTCCATGTGCGTCGGAACGCTGGGTGCACGAAAAGGCGCGCGGAACGCGGTGCTCATCCGCGTGTTCCGGCTCGTGTGAGTTGATTCTCCCGGCGGCAGGAACCCTCGTTCTTGCCGCCTGCCCAGGCGACGCAGGCACCCCTCATCACGCGCAAGGCGCGTGATCTAGTCGATGCGCTTCTTCTGCACCACCCACGCTGGGTCGTCGCAGAGCTTGCAGTTCTTTCCGCGAAACACCTGTGCGGCCCGCGGATCGCCCCGCAGTTGCCAGTCGAGCCACGCTACGACGGTCGCCGCCGCCTTGCCGCCATTCGGCTCCCAGTAGGTGCCGCCGTGGCCCACTCCCTTAAGGTCCGCGAGGAAAACGGGCACGTGATCGATGCGCTTCACGTCGTCCATGCCGTTGTTCCAGGCGATGTCCGTCTCGCCGCCGAGCACGTACAGCACGGACGTGTGCAGGGACTTCAGCGTCTCTTTCGGTACATCCATCTCCGGCAGGGCGACGCGCTCGCCATCGGTAAACAGGCCGCTGTTCATCACAACGACTGTCTTCATGCGCGGGTCGCCTGCCACGCGCAGCGCCTGTACGCCGCCGCAGCTGAAACCCGACACGGCGACGGCTTTCGGATCGATGCGCTGGTAATACGGGCTCTTCGGATCCGCATTCTGTGCCAGCGCCCAATCGAGCGCGGACAGCAGATCCTTGTAACTGGTGCGGACCTGCAATGGCGACGGCTCGCCGTTGGCAGGCCGGGGCGGCACCGGCGAAGGGGGCGCGGTCGCTCCCGGGCCGCTGCGGATGCGGCCCGATGCAATCGCCAGGTAACCGTGCGAAGCAATCTCAAGCAGATGCAGGCGGGAGCTGGCGCCGTCGTCGACGCATCCGCCGTTGCCGAAGAGGTAGATGCCAAGCTTCGTGCTTCCCAGGGCACCGAGGTTGGATGGGCGATAGACGACATGATCTGGCAACGAGACAACTTCCTCCTTGAGGGCCGGAAATTGTCCCGTCCCAGGAGTGTCTGGCATGGACGCCTGGCGCTCGCGCATGGCGGCCTGCTCTGCTCGCTGCGCCTCTGTCGGCGGCGTGGGCTGCTGCGCAAACACCAGCGAAGTGTGGCCAATCGCTACCGCAAGCAAGCCCAACCGGATTCGAAGCCTCATGCTCATGCTCCCCCCTCGCCCCAGCGCGCGCTCGATCAGATTTTTGTTTGTGTCACATACTATTGGCAGTCTGATCCGATTGGCAAGGCGGCCGGATCCGCGAAATACGCGTCGATCTCGAGCGACTTGCCGTCGGCGCTCTTCGTGATCCGTTCGATGAGGTGCAGCTTGTCGGCTTCGTATCCCGGGATCGGCGGCGGCTATTCCTGCGCGACGATCCTGTGGCGTTGCTCGCCCACACCCTCGACGACACACACGCCCACATCCCCTGGACGCATCCAGCGAGGATTGTCCCGTTCGATGTTCGTGCCGGAGGGAGATCCGAGCGCAATGAAATCACCCGGGCTCAGCGTGAGCACGTTGGACGCGTAGGACAGCATCTCCCAGATGTTGTATTCCATCTGGCTGGTGTTCGCGTCCTGCTTGATCTCCCCGTTCAGCGTGAAGTAGTGGCGGGTGTTCATGGGATTCGGCAGGAATTCCTTCGGCACGATGAACGGGCCCAGCGGCCCGAACGTGTCGTGGTTCTTCTGCACGAACCAGTCCGGGCCGCCGCCCATCTTGCGATCGTTGCGACCGCCGCGATCGGAGACGTCGAACTCGATGGAATAACCGAAGATGTGTGCCGCCGCGTTCGCGGTGGACACGTTCTTCGCCCTCGCGCCGACGACAACGGCGAACTCGCATTCCCAGTCGATCTGCGTGCGGCCTTTCGGCACGACCACGTCGTCGTTCGCGCCGACGACAACCGTCGGCGACTTGAGAAAGAGATAAGGATTGTCGGGACGCTTGTCCGACGGATCGCGCTCCCAGATGCCGGGAGCCGAGCCGACCTGGGGAGCCGGACGCGCGGCGTTGGCGGCAGGGGGGCCACCCGCTGCCGGCGCCGGCCCCCCGGTGGGAGCATTGCCGGAAGAAGCGCCCCCTGCTGAAGGCGCCGCTCCGCCCCCCGCGGACGCGCCACCGCCGGCAGGCCCTGCCCCACCGGCGGCGGACGCGTTGCGCGCAGCGGCGCGCGCGCCCTGCTCGATGATTCCTCGCGCGTGCGCCGGATAGTTGGCACCTGCGTTCAGAATCACTGCCGGTCGGATCGGCGGCAGTATCTTGAGCGCCGTGACCGCGTGCACGTACGCGGCCGAACCCGGTTCCGCTGTCGCGTTCGCGGCGGCGAGCTCTCGCAGCCTGGGGCCGACGTCGACCTCATAGCGCTCGATGAGCTCTTTCATGTCCCGGGGCGCGACAACCTTGCGCGCATTCGAATTGCGCGTCTCGAAAGCCGCGTTCGCCGGGGCAATGTCGACGACTCTCCTGTCCTGCAGGACGAGCCCGACGAACTCCCTTCCGCTCAGCTCGAACGTGCCCACCTTGAACGGTGTGGCATCCGCGGCCGTCGCCGTGACGCACGCTGTGGCCATGCAGAGCGCAACAGCGCGACCCAGTATCGATGTCCTCGTGCTCATCAGTCCCCCTGCTCTTTCGCGCCTCGTTACTGCACGCCCGGGACGCGCAAGGCGCCGGGAATCGCATCACCCGTTCCGATCTTGCGCCCGTCCGCGAGGATCAGATGGTCGATACTGCCGCCAGGACGCCCGTTCCTGAACGGATGACCCACGACCGTCACGACATCCCCCGCCTTCACGGAGTCCTTCGTCCATCCCACACGTTTCAGCACCGCGATGGCGGCGCCCTCGAACGAATAGGTGACGGGCCCGTCCTTCTCCTGCACCGTGAGCTCGATCCAGACATGCGGGTTCGTCCACTGCAGCTCCTTGATCGTGCCCTTGAAGCTCACGGTTTTCGACATGTCGAACATCGAAAACGAGTGATGGGCCTGCGCAGCCGCGGCGCCAAGCAGCACGGCGAGCCCCACGGCGAGGCACTTAAAGGTCGCGATTGTTTTCACAGATGTACTCCTCGAATCGGCTGCCCGGCGGCATCGGCACGTACGCGCGCTTGAAGGTGAAAGGTTCCAGGAAAGCCTCGGGGTCGGTCAGCGTGGTCTCGATTTCCAGACGCGTGGGGCTCACGCGCCGGATGCGCTCGACGGCGGTGAGCTTGTCCGAGTAAGGCACGCCGTCTCGATCCATCGTCGCCGCGCGAACGTTGTTGGTCTCGACCACGAGCGTGTCGCCTTCCCAGCGTCCGACCGAATCCCCGTTGAAGCTCGGATCCGCACCGATCGTGTGGCCGATGCCGTCGAGATAGATGCGCCGGATGTCGTGCAGCACGCCGAGATTCATCGTGATCTGGCCCGGCGTCTGGATGATCTCCATGGGCATCGTGCCGAAGCGCACGAGTCCGAACGCGAGACAGCGCGTGACGGTGTCCGGCTCCTGCTCGCCGACTGCGAATTTCTTGCGCCACTCTTCATAACGCTTCGCGTACGGCGGCGTGAGTTTCGGGATCGGCGGGCGCGGCGGCATCACGAAGGGTCGACCCGCCGGCGGGCCGCCTCCCGGTGCCGCGCCTCCGCCAGGTTGTGCACCCGCCGGGGCGCCCGGCGGTCCTGCCGCAGGTCGCGGCGTGTCACCAAGGGGCGGGCCGAAATAGGCGTACTCGGGATTCCACATCCCCGAAATATTCGGATGCTTCGGATCCCCGTACAGCGGATCCTTCATCGCTTCGGCCGCGCTCGCCGGCGCGACCACCATGTACGCGAGCAGCAGCGACGCCAGGCCCGCAACGAGGTCCGCAAGGCCGACGCGCGCTTTCTTCGTGAGGCGCTTCATTCAGTTTCTCCCTTTCAGTTCGTTGTACTCGGTCACTGCCTGGCGAACGGCATCCCGTTCCGCCGGCGACCCGAGCGTGCCCCTGAATTCGGAGTACAGCCGCGCGAGATTGCTCGCGATCCGGTCCGCATCCGTCCACGTGGCATATTTCCCGAGATCGATCTCGGCCGCGGCGCGCCCCGCGCTCACGCCGGCATCGAACTTCTTCCGGCCTTCGCGCCAGAGCAGGTCAAGGTAATCGCGCATCTCCTTCAGCTCCGCCTTGCCGCCGACAGGACCGTGGCCCGGCACGATGGTCTCGACGCTCGCGTCCTCGATCGTCCGGTCGCAGAGCCGGATCCAGTCCTCGATGAATCCCGAGCCGTTCAGCGGCGTGACTCCGAAGAACGCGATGTCGCCCATGAAGAGGATCTTGTCCTGAGGCACCTTCACGAGCACATCGCTTGTGGTGTGCGCACGGCCGGGCCAGATGAAATCCACCTGCGTGTCACCGTAGTACACACTCATCCGTTCGCGGAACGTGACCGTTGGAAGGATGAGCTTGTTCACGTCACCCGGCCGTCCCCACGCGGGATTCGTTGCCCAGTACGCCGGCGTCGGCATCGCGCCCATGCGCGTCATCTGCGCGCGAGTGTCTTCCTGCGCGACGATCTCGATGTCGGGCTCGAACTGCGTGAGGCCGAGAATGTGATCCGGATGCGAGTGCGTGATGACGACGCGATCGAAAGGCTTGCCGAGCGGCTTCGCAGCCGCGATGAAATTGCGTGCGTGCTGGGGAGCGCCGCCGGCATCGATCGCAAGCAGACTTCGAGGTCCTGCCACGATGCCGAAATTGGAGACGGAGTAGTTGCTCTGACCTGGCGCCTCACGTTGCAGGAACGCATAGGTGGTCGCCGAGAGCTTCTTCATCTCCGAGTTGATGATCGTCGCGGGTGGCGCGCCGAAGCCGGCCCCGCCGCGCGGGCTCGCCGCCCCCGCCGCAGCACCGGGCGCGGGGCCTCGCGCGGAGGCTGGCGAGGAAGCGCCGCCGCCCGCCTGAGCGCAGGCTTCGGCCGTTGCGAGCACGGCCGCGCCCCCCACCGCCTGTAGCAGCGCGCGTCTCGACCAGCGAGACCCGGGCATGTGCAGGTTCTTCATCCGCTTCACTTCCGGTTGAGATACACGCCCATCGAGTCTTCCCACTTGCTGTCCGTGAGCTGCCGCACGTTGGTTCCGTCCCGGTTCATCAGGAACACCTGCGCGTACGGTTGCGGAGAGGTGTCGTAGAGCGCGGCCTCATCCTTGAAGCCCGTCCGGGAGCTTTCGAACCAGATCTCCTTGCCCGTCTCGGACCACGTCGCGTGCGCATCGGCGCCGCTCGTCGTGGTCAGACGCTTCACGTCCGATCCGTCCGGCTTCATCGTGAAGACTTCGAAGTCGGCGTCCGGCATGCGACGCGTGAACACGATGCGATCGCCGCTGGGCGAATAGAACGGGAAGTTGTCCCACTCCGTCGTCAGCACCTTGATCGACCCGTCGGCGAGGTTCAGTGCACGCAGTCCGCGCGCCTCCTTGCTGGTCTCGTCTCCCCAGGTGCGATACACGATCGTCTTGCCATCCGGGCTCCACGTCGGGAACCCGACGTTCGCCTTTCCTCCCAGCACTTCCTTGTGCTCGGTGCCGTCGACGTCGACCATGAGGATGCGCGCCGGGGCGAACCCGCGCCCGCCGAAGAAGGCGCCGAAGCCGAACGCGATCCACTTGCAGTCCGGCGACCAGGTCGGCACGAGGGAGGCGCCATCCTGACGCTGGAACAGCTTCTTGCGCTCCGTGCCGTCGGTGTTCATCACGCTCACGGAAGCGGTCGGGTTGCCGAAGGGAAAATCCAGATCCGTCAGCGCAAGCTTCCCGGACTTCGGGCAGATCGCCGGGAACACGTCCGTGTAGCGATACTCCCGCTTCTTGTCCCAGCTGTAGAGCTGCGTGTAGTGAGCGCGGTTGGTGAGATCGTGCTTGTAGTACACCACCGTCCGTCCGTCCGGAGACCACGACGGATTGCGCAGAACGCCGCGAGGCGCGGCTCCGCCCCGCGTGTATGCGATACCGGCGTTCGGCGCGTCGGCCGATGAAGCCTTGTAGAGAAATCCGACGGTGCCGTCCGGAAGATACTGCGGGTTCGTCTTGAGGCCGGGACCGCTCGAGAGCGTCTTCGTCTCGCCGGACTCGACGTCGATCTCGACGATCTGCGAGGTCGGCGCAAAGCGCACGCCGGGGAAGCCATCCATGCGCCCCGCGAAGGTCTCGCGCGTGGGCATCTGATACACGACGATCTTCTTCCCGTCCGCCGACCACTTCGGCGACCCGACGGTTTCCGTGGGCGTGGTCGATGTGAGCCTGCGCACCCCCGAGCCGTCCGCGCGCATGATGTAGAGGCTCGTCGGGTGCCAGTGGCCCGCGCCGGCGCCGCTCTCCGCGCCGATCCACTTCTCGCCACGATCCGAGCTGAACGCGATCCACTGCCCGTCCGGCGACCAGGCGGGGCGAAAGTTGCCGTTCATCGTGGGAGGCGGCGCGGACTTTCCGTCGCCGGTGAGGTTCTTCGCCTTTCCGGTCGCGAGATCCTTCACCCAGATGTTCGCGGTGCGCGCGCCGCCTTTCGTCGATACGTACGCGAGCTTCTTTCCGTCCGGAGAAAGCGCGCCGGCATCCTCCATCGAGGTGTCGTGCGTCAGCCGCTCAAGCCCCGTCCCGTCCGGGCGCACTCGCCAGATGTCCGCCTGCCCGGACCCTTCCGGATCGCGCTCCGAGGTGAAGACGATCCACTGCCCGTCCGGCGAGAAGCTCGGGTCGTAATCGAGCCCCTTCGAATCCGGCAGGAGCCGGCGCTCGCCGGTGCCATCCGCGTTCGCGATGTAGAGCTCCATCTTCGAAGGCCCGATGCGGTTCATGAGCATCACATCCTTGCCGTGCGCAGGCAGGGCCGCAGCCCCTCCCGCCACGGCACACCACATCAGCCAGGTCTTCATTTTCATTGCCATCCACTCACCAGGGCAGGAAGGAATTGTTCGACGTTGGAGCGATACACGCCCCGCAGCTCCGCGCGCTTGAAGATGCCGCCTGCCTGCAGCGCCTTGACGTGCTCGAGCGGTGTCCGGAACGGATAGTCCGTGCCGAACACGATGTGATCGACAGGCACCACGCTTCGCAGCGCCGTCGTAGCAACGGGATTGGAAGCCTGCGCGATGTCGTAGAAGAACTTCGAAGCGGCCGCACGGAAACCTTCAGGCGCCTCGGCGCGGGCGGCGGGCGCGCGATCCGCGCCATCGAACCGCTCGATGAGGAACGGCATCGTTCCGCCCGAGTGGCTCCAGATCATCTTCACGTTGGGGAAGCGGCGCGCGGCTCCGCGGTAGATATAGCTTGCGATCGCGCGCGTGGTGTCCGTTCCGTATTCGATGAGCGTGTCGAACACACCGGGAATGAGACCGCCGCAGCACGCTGCGCTCGTGGGATGCACGTAGACGATGGCCTTGCGGCGGTCGAGCTCGGCGAACACCGGATCGAAGTAGGGATCGCCGAGCCAGCGGTTGCCGTAACTCGTGAAGAGCCCCACCCCCTGCGCCTTCAGCACATCGAATCCGTGCTCGATCTCTTTCAGCGAGCCTTCGATGTCTTCGAGCTGAACACACGTGAAGAACCCGAGCTTTCCGCGCTGCTCGCCGCACGTCTTCGCAGCCCACTCGTTCGATTCGCGCATCAGCTTCCTGCCTTCATCGCCCGGCACGACGATCCCGGGCGTGGTGAGCGAGAGCAGTGATCGAGCGACGCCTGCAGCTTCCATCTCCTCGAGATGCTTCTGCAGACTCCACGCGTTCATCGGGCCAGGTGTGCCCAAAGCCTTCAATACGGGCGGATAGTAGTGCGCGTGCACGTCCACGATTCGATCGCCCGTAGCCGACGCCGCTTCGACAGCGCCGCCGCGCAGTGACATCGCCACCCCCGCTGATACGAGGCCGGCGAGCACGCGCCTTCTCGAAAGGCGGGGACTATCGGATTGCGGCAACACCTGCATCACTCCATTCCTTCTGATCGGTATTCACATGGTCGAGAGGCCGCCCGTTCGTCTCGGGCAGGAAGAAGAACGTTGCGCCGATGCTCACCAGCGTGAACAGCAGCGGATACATCAGGCCGGAGTAGATGTTCCCCGTTGCGGCGACGATCGCGAACGAGCTCACGGGCAGCAGGCCACCAATCCAGCCGGTGCCGATGTTGTAGGGAACGGAGAGCGCGGTATAGCGGATACGCGCCGGGAACAGCTCCACGAGCGCAGCGGCCTGCGGTCCGTAGAGCGCGGTCGACGCCAGCATGAGGAGAAACAGGATGGCGAGGACCGCGGCAATGTCCACTTCGTCAGGTGCTGCCGAGGTGGGATATCCCGCAGCGCTGAGTGCCTCTCGCACATCGTCACGGACACGCGCTCGTTCGATGGCCGCGCCGGCGGGGATCAGTCCGGTCACCGAGACGCTCTCGACGTCGACATCGCCGATCGCGATTCGTGCAACGGATCCCGGTGCGGCCGCCGCGTTTCGATACGGAACGCCCGCGTCCGACAGGATGCGTCGCGCGACATCGCAAGAGCTGTCGAACACGCCGCGACCGAGCACGTCGAATTGAACGTGACAGTCCGCCGGATCTGCATACACCGTGACCGGCGCCCGGCGGGCTGCAGCCTCCAGGGCCGGATTAGCGCTTGCCGTCAATGCATGGAAGGCCGGGAAATACAGCACGGCCGAGAGCATCATCCCGAAGAGCATCACCGGTTTGCGGCCAACGCGATCCGAGAGCCAGCCGAAGAACACGTAACCGCCCGCGGACAGCGCAACGCCCGCAATCAGGAGCTCGTTGACCGTCCGGCCATCGACCTTGAGGACCCGTTCGAGAAAGAACTGCGCGTAGAAATGCGCGGTGTACCAGACGGCGCCCTGCGCAAGCAGGATGCAGACGAGTGCCGTCATCACACGCCGCAGGTTCGTGCCACGGAACGCCTCGGCGACAGGCGCCCTCGACACCTGCTGCGCGATCTTCATCCGCTGGAACACCGGACTCTCCGAGAGTTTCAGCCGGATCCATAGCGATACGGCCAGCAGCACGGCCGAAAGCAGGAACGGCAAGCGCCATCCCCACTCCTGAAACGCTGCTTCGCCTGTTGCGAGCCGCGTCGCCAGCACGACGACGAGAGCGAGAACAAGGCCGAGAGCTGCAGTGACCTGTATCCAGCCCGTGAGGAACCCGCGCCTTTTCGGATCCGCATGCTCGGCGACATACACGGCGGCGCCACCGTACTCGCCACCCATCGCGAACCCCTGCAGAACGCGCATGACGACTAGCAGCACAGGCGCGAGCATGCCGGCCTGTTGTGCCGTTGGCAGGAGCCCGATCGCCACCGTCGATGCGCCCATGATCGAGATGGTCAGCAGGAAGGCGCGCTTGCGCCCCGTGCGGTCCCCGATGCGCCCGAAGAACAGCGCACCGAACGGCCGGACGAAAAACCCGGCGGCGAAGGCACCGAGCGCGAAGATGAAACCCGCGCTCTCGCTGCCCGCGGTGAAGTTCTTCGCGATGATGGAGGCCAGCGTTCCGAACAGGAAGAAGTCATACCACTCGAACACGGTCCCCATGGATGAGGCCGCGACGACGAGCGCGCGATTGCCGGCAGGCACATCCGTCGTTTCCGTCATGGGCTTGCGGGTTTGCGCCCCTCTTTCGGATACAGCGTGAGCTTCTGCACGCGCCAGTTGTTCATGTCCGCGATGAACAACGTGTTTTCAGTCGGGCACGCAATCGCGTGTGCCCAGTTGAACTGGCCCATGCGGCGGCCGGACTCGCCCAGCATGCCGAGAATCTTCCCGTCGAGCGTCATCTTGTAGACGCGACCCGGCTCGTGATCGACGGCGAAGAGATACTGTGGCGTCGTCGGCGAGATGCAGAGGGCCCAGGGCGCCGTCTGGTCCGGGCGCGTCTGCGGATCCGCCGGAAGGTTTCCGAGCACCGGGTGCCGCGTCTTGTCGTACGGCGCGTTGAGGAACAGGAAACGCTTGAAGTTGCCGTCGCGGTCGAACACCTGGATGCGCCGGTTACCGCGATCCGCAACGTAGACGTTCCCTTCGCGATCCGCCTGCATGCTGTGGGGTGTATCGAGATGGTAGGGATTCTCGTCGGCGTTGCGCCCGCCGCGGCCGTACTGACCCCACGACTTGATCCAGTTGCCGTCCTTGTCCATCTTGGCGATGCGCGAATTCACGTAGCCATCGCTCACGAAGATGTTGTCGTCCGGGTCCCAGGCCACATCCGTCGGCGCGCGGAACCAGCCGTCGATCGGCACCGCCTCCGACTGCTTGAGGTGCGGCCGGAAGCCCGAGTCGAACCCTTCGGGTCGACGCCCGAGGTTCATGAGCACCCTGCCGTTCGGATCGAACTTGATGACGGAGTCCGTCCCCTTGTCGACGACCCAGAGGTTGTCGTACTTGTCGAAGCGGACGGCATGCGAGTAGCCGAGCGCGTACACGCCGCGCCCGATCTCGCGAACGAACCGGCCGTTCCGGTCGTACTCCAGGATCTCCGTCGTGGCATTCCCGTAGAGCGGGCCCGTGGTCGCCGATCCGGGATGGTTCAGGATGACCACGTTGCCTTTCGAATTCACCGCGATGCCGAGCACCTCACCGAGGTTCTGCCCCGGCTTCAACTGGATGAAGTCCGCGGTTTCGAAAGGAATGAGCGGCGCCGCGCTGTTGTCTACGGGGCCCGGGGCGGGGGCGCTTGCGGACTGCGCGCGGCCCGCCACCGGCAGCACCAGCGCCGCGCACACGGCAGCCAGCACGACACTCGATGTCAGCAACTTCGACTTCATGCTCACGTCCGCGCCTCTCAATACCGGAACGCCGCCTGGATCCCGACCTGCCGCGGCAGTGGCGCCGCGATCGTCCGGACGACGTTGTAGTTGAGGAACGTCGTGCAATCCGCGTTCGTGCAGCCGCTGCGACCGCCGCCGAGCGCGCCCTCGTCCTCGTCGGTGAGGTTGTTGACGAACAGGTTCACGTCGAAACTGCCTCTCTCGATTCCGAGGCGCAGATTGATGTTCTGCTGCTCGGGCACCGCACTGGAGTCCGGTGTGTAGTTCGGGGATCCCGGCGGCGCGAGCGTGTACTTGTCGAGCCAGCGGTAATCGATGCGTCCGTAGAAGATCGAGTCTCCCGCACCGAACGGAATATCGACGCGTGCGCCCGTGTCCGCCGTCCACGAAGGCTGCGCGAACTCCTGGCCGTCCTGCGCGGCGAACAGATCGAGGCCACGCGCGCCGGGGAATTTGAGCGTCGAGGTGTACTTCGCCTTGCCGTACGAGGCGGCTGCGTTGATCGTCAGCGCACGAAACGGCCGCCACTGCGCCTCAAGCTCCGCGCCCCGGCTGCGCGCGCTCGGCACATTCGCCACGAATCCGTCGCCGCCGATGAACACGTTCGTCTGAACGTCCTTCCAGCGTAGCTCGTACACCGCAGCATTGATCTGCGCGCGCCCACCAAGGAGGCCGAACTTTCCACCCAGCTCGTAATTCCACACGCTATCGGATGCATATGTCTGCGGCAGGATGTCCTTGGTGAGGCCGTACTGACCGAAGAGCTGCCCCTGCCCCGCGGACGAGAACACCTGGTTCACACCGCCAGCGCGAAATCCCTTGGATGCGGTGGCATAGATGAAATTGTCCTGGTTGAAGAGGTACTGAACGGTCAACTTCGGCGTCACGGGCGTCTCGGAGATCTTGCCGACCACCAGCGTTCCATCCGAAAGCGACGGCGCCACGTTGAAACCGTTCGGTCCGTAGTTCGCCTGCTCGAACGTCGTCTCGATGCGCGTGACGCGCACACCGCCGATCACGCTCAGATGGTCGCCGAAGTTCACAGTCAGGTTGCCGTAGCCTGCGATCTCCTCGTCCCGGTCATGCTCGAAGATCTGCGCGAAGTAGCCGGGATTGGGAACGCCGAAGCGCTGCTGGATGCTGAGCCCGGTCATCTGGGTGAAGCCGAGATCCGAGGCATCCGCGCGTTGACGCACCACTGCGTTCGTGCGGGCGAAGTAGGCGCCCACGACATAGTTGAACATCCGGCTCGCCGACGAAGACAACCGGACTTCCTGCGCAATGCCGTGCCGCGAGTTGCGAGTGTTCGTCTGGATGTAAGCGCCCAGGCCCAACCCGTTCGGCGTGCCCGTGATGTTCGGGTTGAGACCGACACCGCCCGGAATGACCACGGGCGGCGAGCCCGGCTCGGTGTAGATCGCGTTCCCCACCGTCCGGTAGCTCAACAGCCCCTGGTGGAAATTCTGCGGGCTCTGGCCCTTGTTGAGGTCCTCGATATAGGAGCTCGTCGCATTGAGCTGCAGCGTATCGCTGATAGACCACTGCGCGTTCAGGCTCGCGACCTGAAGCGTAGTGCGAGTGGGTGTCGGACCGAGCACGAGCGACTGGAAGCGATCGAGATCCAGCGGCCCCACTGTGTAAGCCGATGTCACGTAGACACCAGGATCCCCTGCCCGACCGTTGCATCCGGGCCCGGCTGCAAAAGGAGTGGGAAGCACGCGGGACGGATGCCCCACAGGAAGAGCGGAGGTCGCAGCGACATCGAAGCAGAGACTGGGAACGCTGAGCGTGCCCGGAATATCGAGGTTGTACCCGTTGCCCAGGTGATCGGTCTCATCGCGTGAGGCGAAATAAGACAGCGTCAGCTTGCTGGACTCAGTGGGCGCCCACGCGAACGCAAGCCTGCCCATGCGGATGCTGCCGTTGTTCGCGTTCTCGTCGTACACGAGGCCGTTGCGGTAATCCGTAAGATCGATGTGTCCGCCGCCCTCGCGAGCGAATACGCTTGCACGGAAACCAAGTTTTTCTTCGACGATCGGGCCGCCGAAGGCGACGCCGGCTTCGTAGCTCGGATCGCCGTCCTTCGTCTGCATCCACTGCGCACGCGCATAGCTGGAGTAGTTCGAGAGCCCCGGCTCGGGCTGGATGTATCGGATCGTTCCGCCTTCGGAACCGCCGCCGAACAACGTGCCTTGCGGTCCCCGTAGTACCTCGATGCGTTCGAGATCGAAGAGCGGCGGGATCGGAGTGCCGTTCTGCGATGCGAAGCCCGCAGCGGCTCGTTTCTGCAAAGGCGTTTCGTCAAGATAAAAGCCCGTGGTCGCGGCCGTAGCACTCGTCTGACGAATGCCGCGGATCGAGACCGTGGCCACACCCGACCCTTCCTGTCCGTTCAGGCGCAGGCTGGGAACCGTCGCTTCGAGATCCGCAATCGTGCGGATGCCTTGCTGGTCCAGTGCTTTCTGCGTCTGGGCTGTGACAGCGAGAGGAACGCGATTGACACTATCGCTCACGCGCGTCGCAGTAACGGTGATCTCTTCCAGCACCGCGTCCGAATTCTCCTGGGACATCGCGCCGCTCGAACCGAGCGCCGCCACGAAAGAACAAGGCATCATCCACATCAGACGAGCTCGACTAGTGCTCCGCATGCTCCCCCCTCTTGGCATTGGCCGGGCCACGATGTTTTTCTTCCGCTGTGGCCCGTGGCGGGGGGAGAATATTTACTCCGGCGCGAATGCTTAAATGGTTTGGAGCGTTCCATGGCATCGACGGAATCGATGCATCCCATCCATCGATTCCATTTCCAGCCCGCGCGCCAACCCGATACCGTTTCGACTGGGGTCGATGAGTGCATAACAAGATTCACGCTGAAGGCACGCGCGCCGAGTTGCCGGAAGGTTGGGGAAAGGTGCTGGCGGGCGCGGTGCTCGGCAGTGCGAGCGGCGTCGCCGCGCTCCTTCTCTATACGAACGGTTTGTTCGTAGCGGGGCTCACGCAGGATTTCGGGCTCACCCGCACGGAGTTCGGATTTGGCGTGCTTCTCGTCACCCTTGCGCTCGCCGCGGCGAACCCCGTGGTGGGGTGGGCAATCGATCGTTTCAGCGTGAAGGTGCCTGCGATCGCGGGCTTGCTGCTGCTGTCGGCCGGCTTCGCCTCGCTCGGCGCGTTCACCCGGTCGACGGGGAGCTACCTTCTATTACAGTCGCTCCTCGCATTCGTCGGCGCGGCATCGGGCACCATCGCCTTCACGAAGATCATCGGCGCCACTTTCCAGAAGCACCGTGGCATGGCGCTCGGCATCACCATGACGGGCATCGGGTGTTCTGCCGCCGCACTGCCGCCGCTCCTCGCGTCGATCATTTCCGCTCACGGATGGCGCGCCGGTTACTTCGCGCTCGCTGTAGTTCCGCTCTTTGGCGCTCTCGCCACGGCGGTTCTCATTCCGCGGCGCCTGCCACTTGAACCACCGCTCTCGAACGGCGCGCGCAGAGCTTCCGCTCAAGCGTCCGGCACGAGCGAATGGATTCGCTCCCCGGTGTTCTGGACCATGGCTGCAACGTTCGCAACCATGTCGTTGTCTTTCGCGGGCCTCCTGCCGCACTTCGTTCCGATGCTCACGGACGGCGGCCTGAGTCCCGTCGCGGCGGGCCGGATCGCCGGCGAGATCGGGCTCGCGGTGATCGTGAGCCGGCTGCTCATCGGATTCCTCATGGACCGCACGTTCGTGCCCGTGCTTGGTATCGCGATCTGCGTGATCGCCGCGGCGGGGTCGGTTCTCTTCATCGCGAACGGCACGTCCGCCGCGTCACTGACAGCGATAGCGCTCGGATTCGCCATCGGCGCAGAGCTCGACCTCATGGGCTTCCTCGTCGCGAGATACTTCGGCCTCGAGCAGTTCGGGCGAATCTACGGCTGGCTGTACTGCGCTTTTGCATTGGGATCCGGGCTCGGTCCGCTCTGGGTCGGTGCGATGCGCGACGCTACTGGTGCCTACACGCTGCCCCTCGCCCTCTGCGCCGGTGGCCTCGTTGCGGCCTGCATGGGGTTCCTGTTCATGCCGCGCTACGGCAGCACCGCGGCCCTGGTGCCGTCTCATAAGTAGCGTGAATAGGTTTGCAGAAGTTTCGCCGATGCCAGGCATCGACACGATCGATGCTTCTGTACAAGCCCGGCGGGCGCTTCTAGGCTCGCATTCGCGTTGACTGCTGGATTGGCGAGCGATGCACTTCGAGCAACTCGATCTCAACCTTCTGGTGGCGCTCGACGCCCTGTTGACCGATCGAAGCATCACAGCCGCGGGGGTGCGGGTGCATCTCACGCAGTCCGCGATGAGCGGCGCACTGTCGCGACTGCGTGAGTTCTTCGGCGACGAGTTGCTCACGCAAGTCGGGCGCAAGATGGTCCCGACGCCGCTGGGCGAAAGCCTCGCGGACCCCGTGCGCAATCTCCTGTTGCAGATCAAGGCAACCATCCACACGGCGCCCGGTTTCGATCCCTCGACCTCGACGAGACATTTTTCCGTGATGATGTCGGACTACGTGGCCACGGTGCTGATGTCCGAAGTCCTGCGGAGAGCGGAGGCGGCCGCGCCGCGCGTGCGGTTCAACATCATGTCGAACGACGTGGGCACGCCCACGGAGTTCCTCGAGCGTGCGGACGTGGATCTGCTCGTCATGCCTCGCAACTATGTTTCGGAAAAACATCCCCGCGAGGATCTCTACACGGACGATTTCGCATGCATCGTCTGGAGCGGGAACGAGCTCGTGGGCGACGAGCTGACGCAGGAGCAGTACCTGTCGCTCGGACACGTGGTGCTGCAGTTCGGTCGCGGACGCATCCCCGTGCAGGACGAATGGTTCCTCACCAAGCTCGGCGTTACGCGGCGGATCGAGGTCCTGGCGATGAACTTCAACTCCCTTCCGCAGCATGTGATCGGCTCGCACCGTATCGCCACGACCCAACGGCGCCTCGCGGAGTACTACGCCCGCCACTTCCCGCTGAAGATCATCGAGCCCCCGTACGAGCTTCCCTCACTCACCGAAGCGGTTCAGTGGCACAGCATCTTCAGCGAAGACCCGGGCAATCGCTGGCTGCGCACCCTGTTCAAGGAGGTGGCCGCGGGCGGGTGTGCTGCGTAACCCGCGAGCCGCCTTCGCGGCACGAAGCTCCGCGTACCCCGCAAGTCCGGGGTTTTCTTGTGTTTTTACCGCTTTTGCGGCGATGCTGTCGAAAGTCCTCACCACGACCCGACGAGCGTCCGCATGCGATTCAAAGGCCTCGACCTGAACCTTCTGGTGGCGTTCGACGCGCTGGTGGAGCTCCGCAGCGTCAGCCGCACAGGCGAGCGCCTCGGGCTCAGCCAGCCTGCCGTCAGCGGGGCGCTCGCGCGGCTGCGCGAGTACTTCAACGATGAGTTGCTGGTGGCGGACGGCAAGCGCATGCATCCGACGCCCTTCGCCGAACGACTGATCCCTCAGGTGAGGGCGTGTCTCAACGCCGCCGACATGGTCGTCGGGACGTCCACGACATTCGATCCCTCAACGGCGATCCGCACCTTTCGCATCGTCAGCTCCGACTACGTCGTCGCCACTGTGCTCGCCCGCGTAGCCCGCACGCTTGCTGCCAGCGCGCCGCGAGTGCGCCTCGAATTCGTGCTTCCCGACGAAGTGGCGGAAGAGCGTTTCGCCCGGGGCGAGATGGATCTGCTGATCGCGCCTTCCACCTTCATCGTGGAGTCGCATCCCAGCGAGCCGCTGTACGAAGAAACTCACGTCATCGTCGGGTGGCGCGAGAATCCGATCTTCTCGGGCGAGATCACGCCCGAGCAGTTCTTTGCAGCCGGGCACGTCTCGGTGTCGCTCGGGCCGCATCGCGAGGTGGCCTTCGGCGACAGGCATCTCGACCAGATGCAGCCGGAGCGCCGGATCGAGGCAGTTGTGTCCTCGTTCTCGCTCGTTCCGTGGCTCGTCGTAGGCACGCAGCGGCTGGCGATCATGCACAAACGGCTGGCCACCGTGATGGCCGAAAGCGTTCCAATCGCGTTTGCGCCCGTGCCGTTTCCGTTCCCCACGATGCAGGAGATGATGCAGTACCACCGCACGCGTTCCGCCGACGACGGGCTGCGCTGGCTGATGGAAGCAATCCGCAGCGTCGCGCGTGACACCGCGGTGTGAGGGAGGCCCGCTGCGAGTACCATCCGCGCTTGTTCCGAACCGCCGGCGACCGGGGCTTCCGCCATCCATGGAATCGATGGTTAACCATCCAAAGATCGAATCAGGAGCGCGAGACCGATTCGCTAACCTGCCGCAATGAAATCCATGAGGCGGGCATTGGTGATCGGAGGCGGCATCGCGGGGCTCACGGCCGCGATCGCGCTCCGGCGCAGGGACATCGGGGTCGACGTCATCGAGCGCGATCCGGACTGGTCGGTCTATGGCGTCGGCATCATCCAGCAATGCAACGTCGTTCGTGCCGTCGCGGAGCTCGGCATCCTGGACGACTACGTCAATGCGGGGTTCGCCTTCGACCAGATCGAGGTGTGCGCGCCCAATGGCAAGCTGCTAGCCCGATTCCCCACTCCTCGCCTGACGGAGCGATACCCGGCGAACATCGGCATCGGCCGCCGCGCCTTGCAGAAGGTGCTCGGGGACCGCGCGAAAGCCGCAGGCGCGACGATTCGCCTGGGGGTGACGGCCGAGCGCCTGGAAGACGACGGCACAGCGGTCGGCGTCACGTTCTCGGACGGCACGAGCGGAACCTGGGACTTCGTCGTCGGCGCAGACGGCCTCTATTCCCAGACACGGCGTCAGATTCTCCCGGATGCTCCGGTCCCTCGTTTCGTCGGCCAGAGCGTGTGGCGTTATAACCTTCCGCGGCCTTCGGAGCTTACGGCGGTTCGGGTATACGAAGGACCCAAAGGCCTTGGTCTCGTGCCGCTCTCACAGGAGCTCATGTACCTGTACCTGACAACACCGGAACCGGGAAACCCGCGGTACCCTCGCGCCGGGCTCGCGGCGACCCTGCGCGCAAAGCTGGCGGACACAGCCCTGGCGAACAGCGCGCTCAGCGAACAAATCACGGACGACGACGCCGTGGTGTACAAGCCTCTGGAGGCGCTGTTCGTTCCTGGTGACTGGCACAAGGGCCGCGTCGTTCTGGCAGGTGACGCGGTCCACACGACGACGCCGCACCTTGGCCAGGGGGCCGGGATGGCGATCGAAGACGCCCTCGTGCTCGCCGACGAGGTGGTCCGGCACGGCGAGCCGCAGGCTGCCTTCGAGGCGTTCCGCGCACGGCGCTTCGAACGCTGTCGCTACATCGTCGAAGCCTCGCTCGGGATCTGCGAAGCGCAGATCGCCGGTCGGCCGCTGGACCAGAGCGCCGCGAACCGCGAAATGTTTGAAGTCGTCTCGAAGCCCATCTGAGGCTCCCGGGAGGCTGAGGAATCCAATGGCTCGAGTAAATGAGATCCGATACGTCGGCTACGGCGTCCCCGACATGAACGCCGAGCTCGACTTCTATCGCGATACGTGGGGACTGCGCGAAGCGTTCACCCGCGACGGCATGATGTATTTCGCTGCGCACGGACACGACGAGCCCTACGTGGTACGCCTGCGCCGAACCGAAGAGAAACGCATCGACGTCATTGCACTCTCCGCTCCCACGCGGGAAGCGGTGAATGCCCTGCATGAGCAGGTGAGCGAGCACGGGGGTCGCACGATCTTTGCACCCAGGACACTGGAAGGTCCCGGCGGTGGCTACGGATTCCGGTTCTTCTCACCCGACGGCCTGCCGTTCGAGATCAGCAGCGACGTCGCCCGGGGACCGAAGCGCGATTTGGAGCGCGGGGAAGGTGTGCCCGTCCGGATCAGCCACATCGTGCTGCACTCTCCGCAGCACCACGCGATGGTGAAGTTCTTCACCGATGCGATGGGCTTTCGCATTTCCGACTGGCTGGGCGATTTCATGTGCTTCCTGCGCTGTAACTCCGCCCATCATCGGATTGCGATCCTGCCCGGGCCCGCGTGCCTCAATCACGTCGCGTACGACATGCTGACGCTCGACGACATGATGCGCGGGGCCCTGCGGCTCAAGCAGCACGGATCGCCGATCAAGTGGGGGCCCGGCCGTCACACAGCCGGCAACAACACGTTCAGCTACTTCACGACCCCGAACGGCTTCGCCGTGGAGTACACCTCGGAGCTGGAGGAAGTCGACGACGACAACCATCAGCACAAGGTCCACACCCCGGGGCCGCGCGTAATGGATCAGTGGGGAATCGGCGTGGGCGGCCCGCACACGATGCCGCACCCGCATCCCGACAAGGGGCTCTTCACCGCGGCCGAGGTCTGACGCGGATGGCGCTTTTCGAGTACTTCCCGAACTATGTCTGGAACCTGAGCCTCGCGATTGCTCTCGAGAGCGGCGGCCGCATCGGCGAGATCGTCGACATGTGCGCGCCGATCCGTGAAGCGGCGGGCAAGGGCGAGGACGTGGGCACCGAGGCGTTCCTGCGCGAGTGGGTGAAGATGGCGGAGCGGCTCGTCGGGCTAGCGGCCGAGGACGTCGTGCAAACCCGCCTCTTCTCCGCTGGCGAGAAGCTGCGTCGGGCGGCGCTCTACTATCAGGTTGCCGAGCGAATGCAGGGTCGCGGTCATCCTGGCCGCGAAGAGACCTACGGAAAAGCGCTCCGATGTTTCAGCTCCGCGATGGAGTACACCCGTGAGCCCGTCGAGCGGGTCGCGATCCCGTTCGGCAAGAGCGAGCTGTCTGCGTTCTACATGCGCGCGCCCGGCGGCGGACGCAAGCCAACGGTCATCTATTGCAACGGCCTGGACAGCACCAAGGAGTTGCTGTGGCTCACCGGCCTGCCGAGCGCGCTGGCAAAGCGCGGCGTTTCTTCACTCTGCGTGGATCAGCCCGGGACGGGCGAGGCGCTGAGACTCCATTCGCTGCCCGCCACTCACGAGAGCGAGCGGTGGACAACGCCGTGGGTCGACTGGCTGCAATCGCAAGCGGATGTGGATCCCAAGCGCATCGGGATGACGGGCATCTCCCTCGGCGGCTATTTCGTTCCGCGCGCTGTGGCCTTCGAGCCGCGCATCGCTGCCGGCGCGGTCTGGGGTGCCAACCACAACTGGGCCGAAGTGCAGCGAAAACGGCTGCAGCGTGAAGGCGAGAAGCCCGTGCCTCATTACTGGAATCACGTCTGCTGGGTGTTCGGCGCGCGGGACATCGAGGACTTCCTCGAAAAGGCGCGCGGCATGACGCTCGATGGCGTGATGGACCGGATCAAGGTCCCGTTCCTGATCACGCACGGCGCGAACGACCGACAGATCAGTGTCGACTACGCGCACAGGAGCTACGATCAGCTCGTGAACGCCCGTTCGCGCGAGATCCGCATCTTCACGGCGCGCGAAGGCGGCGTGGAGCACGTGGGGGCGGACAACATGTCCTTCGGCCGGGATTACATCGCGGACTGGTTCGCCGGGCAGCTGGGGGGACACGTGTCGTGACACGGCGATTCATCGATCTTTCCATCACGCTGGAAAACGACGTGATCACGGATCCGCCGTTCATGCGCCCGAAGATCACGTATCAGAAGCACGCCGACACCGTGCAGGAGATGCAGCACTTCTTTCCCGGGGTCACCGCGGAGCAGATGCCCGGCGGCGAGGGCTTCGCAGCGGCCGAGTGGGTCACGCTCACCACGCACAACGGCACGCATCTCGATGCGCCATGGCACTTTCATCCGACGATGGATGGCGGCAAGCGCGCGATCACGATCGACGAAGTGCCGCTCGACTGGTGTTTCCGGCCCGGCGTGAAGCTCGATTTCCGCCACTTTCCCAACGGGTACGTCGTCACCGCCGCGGACGTCGAAGCGGAGCTGAAACGCATCGGCCACGACCTGCAGCCGCTCGACATCGTGCTCGTGAATACCGCGGCCGGCGCCGCAGTGGGCGATCCCAACTTCGTGAACATCGGCTGCGGCATGGGGTACGAGGCGACGATGTATCTCACCAGCCGCGGCGTGCGCGTAACAGGCACGGACGCGTGGAGCTGGGACGCGCCTTTCAGCTATACCGCGGAGCGGGTGAAACAGACCGGCGATACTTCGCTCATCTGGGAAGGACACAAGGCCGGACGCGACATCGGCTACTGTCACCTGGAAAAGCTGCACAATCTCGAAGCGCTTCCGGGCAATGGCTTCATCGTGAGCTGCTTCCCTCACAAGATCAAAGGTGCGTCGGCGGGCTGGACGCGCGCTGTCGCCATCGTCGAATCCTGAGGAATCTCCCACCACCATGATGCTCGCGACGCTTGCGGACGGTTCAGCGGACGGACGGCTCGTCGTCATCTCGCGCGATCACGCTCGATATCTGCTCGCCGGGCCTGCCACTCTGCAAGCTGCGTTGGAGCACTGGCTGGAGGTCTCGCCGCACCTGCAGGCGCAGGCGGATCGTCTGGCGAGCGGAGGGGGCGAGCCCCTCGAAGGACGCGAGCTCCGCGCTCCCCTGCCCCGCGCCTGGCAATGGCTCGACGGCTCGGCGTTTCCGAGCCACGGCGCGTTGATGCAGCAGGCCTTCAAGCTCAAGCCGATCGAAACCGACCGGCCGCTCATGTATCAGGGGATGTCCCACCAGTTCCTCGGGCCGCGCGAGGACGTGCCCCTGCCGAGCGAAGCCGACGGCATCGATTTCGAAGGCGAGTTCGGCGTGATCACGGATGCCGTTCCGATGGGCATTGCAGCCGCGGATGCGCTCAAGCACATCCGGCTGATCGTGCAGATCAACGACTGGTCGCTGCGGACGCTCGCGCCCGTCGAGATGAAAACCGGATTCGGCTGGGTCCAGGCGAAGCCCGCTTGCAGCATGGCGCCCGTTGCCGTCACGCCGGATGAGCTCGGGCCAGCGTGGCGCAACGGCCGGGTCTGCCTGCCACTCCACGTGAGCTGGAACGGCGAGCCCTTCGGCCATCCGGATGGCGAAGCGATGGCGTTCGGTTTCCACGAGCTCATTGCCCACGCTGCCGGGACGAGAGCGTTGTGTGCGGGAACGATCATCGGCTCCGGAACCGTCTCCAATACGAATCACGAAGAAGTCGGATCGACGTGCATCGCCGAGCGGCGCGGAATCGAGATGATTCGCGAGGGCTCGCCGCGCACGGAGTTCATGCGTTTCGGGGACAGCGTCCGGATGGAAGCGCGCACACGTGAGTCCCGCCCGCTTTTCGGCGTGATCGAGCAGCGGGTGGTACAGGCTCGCGTGGGATAGGAACCCGGCTGCGTGCCGGTCGCCTGGTGCGTGATGAGCGCGCAGAGCTCCACGTTTTCCGGCGTTTCATCGCGATCTTCGCCAGTCGGCAGCGGCCCCCTGTCCTCGCGGCAGGGGACCGCCGCCCAGTCCGTCCCGAGCTAGATTCTTGGGTTTCGTCAACGCTGGAGAAGGGCATGCTCGCCGGAAACAAGGTCATCATCACCGTCGCGATCAACGGCGGCATGCAAATGGATCGCGACGGCGCGGTGATCCCGAAACAGCCGGCGGAGATCGGCGAGGCAGCCGCGCGCTGTTACGAAGCCGGCGCCGCGATGGTCCATGTCCATGCGCGCGATGCCGAGGGGAAGAATACGGGCGATCGCAAGGTGTACGCCGAGATCATCCGCCAGATCCGCGCGCGCTCGCCGATCCTCATCCAGACGACGAATGGCATCGGCGTGCGCCGCGACCCGCAGACGGGACAGTTCATCTGGCCGACGGATGCCGAGCGGCTCGGACTGCTCGACCTCGATCCGCCCCAGGATCTCTTCGGAATCGCCGCGGGCTCGGCGGACTTCTACAACCCGGAAGGCGGTTATCCGGAAGAAACGCCATATGTGAATTCTCCCGCGCTTCTGCGCAAAACGATCCAGGCGGTATACGCGAAGGGCTCCGCGCTCGAATACGAGGTCGTGGAAGCGAGCTCACTGCACCGCCTCTTGCGATACGCGAACGAAGGCCTGTTCGATCGCGACCGGGACAACATGTGGCTGCTGCACGGAGGCGGCTTCGGCGCGACGCCGCCGGTTGCGCGCAACGTGCTGTTCGCCATCGACGAGGGTCTGCGGCTCTTTCCGAAAGCGATATGGGGCGTCACCGCGACCGGCCGCGACATGTTCAGGATCGTCACGCTGGGCCTGTCGCTCGGCTGCGATCTCGTCCGCGTCGGTTTCGAGGATGGCATTCACCTGCCGGATGGCACCGTCGCGCGCGACAACAGCCAGATGGTGCGCGCGGCCGCGGCCATTGCCGGCATTTACGGCATGAAGCCGGCCACCGTCGAGGAAGCGCGAGCGCGCTTCGGGATCTAGCCTCGTGGCGAGCTCGCCCGTGCTGGTGGCCGCGCCGTTCCTCTTCGAGCGGCGAAGTGAATGGGCGGAAGGATTCGAGCTCGTCGAGCCGCGATTCCTTTCTTCCTCTTCGTCTTCTGCGACTGCCTCGGGTCTCATCGAGGTGATCGCGACCGGCGGCGACGAGCTCGACCGCAGCCTCGTCGACCGCTTGCCCAACCTGAAGCTCGTCGCATGCTTCTCGACGGGATACGCCGGTATCGATCTCGATCAACTACGTGCACGCGGCGTGGCGCTCACCACTGCGGCTGGAATTAACGCGCACGACGTTGCGGACCATGCCATCGCACTCATGCTCTGCTGGTGGCACGGCATCCGGACTGCGGACCAGGTGGTGCGTGAAGGAAGGTGGCGGGACTCGACGGCTCCGCGCGGCTCCTTGCAAGGCAAGCGCATCGGCATTGCAGGTCTCGGCCGCGTCGGGCTGCACATTGCGGAACGGGCCGAAGCATTCGGATTGCGTGTGAGCTGGTGGGGGCCACGCGAAAAGCCAGGCAGCAGGTATCCGCGAGCGCAGAGCCTGCTTGGTCTCGCGAGAGACAGCGACATCCTTGTGATCGCGAGCCGCGCGACGCCGGCGAACGCCGGGCAGATCGACGCGGAGGTCCTGGCGGCACTCGGTCCGCAAGGCCTTCTGGTCAATGTTTCACGAGGGTTTCTCGTGGACGAGCGCGCGCTGCTCGAAGCACTCCGCTGGCGCAGGATCGCCGGGGCGGCACTAGACGTGTTCGACCGGGAACCGCCCGATGCATCGATCTGGCGGGACCTCCCCAACGTAGTCCTGAGCCCCCACATCGCCGGCTACACGCGGGAAGCCGGAGCTGCGATGTTCGGGCAGCTGCGCGAGAACATCCGGCGCCACTTCGCCGGAGAGCCACTGCTGACGCCCGTGACCTTGTGACCCGACGCCCGCTCAGCGATCGTATCCCGGCGAGATCTCGTTCAGCATGCGCACGAGCGCGTTCCACTCGCGCTCGATGACCGCGTCGCCCTTCTCGAACGCCTTCGACATCTCTTCGCAATGAGCCCTGTCGGGCCAGACAAGATCCGCCACGGGATCGCGACATTGAGAGAGCGTGGCGACCTGCATGCGACAGGCGCGCTCGAGGTAGTACATCCGCGAGAAGCACTCTTTCACCGACTTCCCCACTACCAGCGGACCGTGATTTCGCAACATCAGCACGTCGCCGTTTCCGAGTGCACGAGGCAGCGCCGCGCGCTTCTCCGCACTGTCGAAGAGGCCGATGTACTCGCAGTAGCCCACCTTCCCATAGAACCTCAGCGCGTGCTGGCTCAACGGTAGGAGCCCGTCGCGGTAGTTCGCGACCGCGATCGTGGCTTCGCTATGGGCGTGCATCACGCAGGCCGCACTCTCATTGCCCATGTGGATGGCGCTGTGGATGCAGAACCCGCCGCGGCTGATACCGAGGCCGGTCGGATCCGAAATGATCCCGCCCTCCACGTCGCACTTCACCATGCTGGACGCGCGCGCCTCGCGGAACAGATGCCCATAAGGCAGCTGCAGAAAGCGCTCCTTCTCGCCGGGCACCCGTACCGAAATGTGGGTATGGATGATGTCCGTGATGCCGAGCCAGTCGAAGAGCCGATACGCGATGGCCAGATCGACACGAACACTCCACTCGGCCGCGGAACACGGCACAGCGCCGGGCGTGCCCGGCGCGCCTGCCAGGATGTTGCCGGTCGTCACGGACTAGAAGTTGAAGAGCGCCCGCACACCGTATGTCCGCGGGGCCTGAAGGTTGATTCCGACGACAGGATTGTTGGCGTAGGTCACGCTGGTGGTCGTGTTGGAAATCGTCTCCTCGTCCGTCAGATTGTCGACGTACGCCTTGATCGTGAAACGATCGTCCGGCGTAACGAAGGCGAGGCCCAGATCGACGCGCGTGGTGTCGTAGGTTTTCGTCTCCGGCAGGTACGACACGTCCCCCTCGAACTCCGCTTCGTAGCGTGCGCGCGCTTCGCCCACGAAGCGGCTGCCGTTGGGCAAGTTGAAGGTCTGCTCGAGGCTGCCGACGATCGTCCAGCGCGGTGAGCGCAGCGGCGTGTTCCCGGCACAATCGACGGTGAACTGCCCGGCGACCGGCGGCGACACGAGACACGTCGAAGCCGCGCCCGGGGGCGCGATGGT
>Ga0182742_1001135_pt1 | contig 35805 bp, 37 predicted proteins | sample eDN5th37CBELigMG_FD_128880 | JGI IMG/M metagenome (GOLD analysis project Ga0182742, IMG submission 128880) | Enriched Miracle-Growth compost microbial communities from Emeryville, California, USA - eDNA 5th pass 37_C BE-Lig MG (version 2)... ... | reverse complement strand
TTCGTCGAGCCAAGATTTTATTCCACGCTTCCTCCAGCCCTTACCTCACGATAAGTACCTTGCGCTTCCTTAGTGGTTAGCCGATGCGTACCCCCACAGTGGACTTTCACCACCTAGATAGGTACCATGCCTGGCACACAACAAAAAAGGGTGCCTTTAAGCACCCTTTTCATTTTAGCAGTTTCCCGCTAATGCGGTTTGTATATTTTCCATAATCACTTCAAATGGCTGACCTTCAATGTCGTGACGGTGAATAAAGTGAACAACCTCTTTGCCTTTTAGTAAAGCCATGGAAGGTGAAGATGGCGGGATATCACCAAAATATTCACGCATTTTTGCAGTTGCCTCTTTATCTTGGCCAGCAAATACTGTTACAAGATGATCTGGTCTTTTGCTGCTTTCTGAAATAGCAGCGGTTGCGGCCGGACGAGCCAAGCCTGCTGCACATCCACAAACAGAGTTTACAACAACAAATGTTGTTCCTTCTACACTGTCCATAAACTGCTCAACAGCTTCTGCCGTTTCTAATTCTTTAAAACCAGATTGTACTAGTTCATCACGCATAGGTTTTACCAATTGTCTCATATATTCTTCATATGCCATTGACATAATTCCCATTCCTCCTCGTTATTTTCAAATATAAGCATACTATAAAGTATGAATAATAGGCAATGTTATCCTTATTTTCAATTATAAACAGACAGATAACCTTCTATTTTTCCAATCTTGCATCCGTCATTTGCTTCCAGACCGACCCTTTAGCCTCTTCTCCCTTTTCAATCCGTTCAATTGCCAGCTTTATTTGAAGACTCACTTCAAATTCAGAATCATTTTCAGCTGCTTTTAATGCGGGAAGCGCCCGTTCATTTCCTACTTCGTACAAAAACATCGCAGCCCTCCAGCGAACAAGCTTGCTAGCATCTTTTAATGCCTCAATCATAGCATCCATCGCTTCAATATATCCTAAATCTGACAAAGTATCACCTGCTGTCCGTCTTACTGTAACACTTTTATCCTTTAAAGCTCGATATAAATAAGGCAGCACAATCTTATCTTCAATCATGCCAAAATAAACAACAGCCAATCTTCTAATAGATGATTTTTCATCCATTAAGGCCCTTTCAAGAACAGGAATATCTTCTATTGTCGGATCCTCCATTTGTTCTAATAATTGATAACGGATTCTCCAATCCTCAACAATAAAATCGGATAGCTGTATCTTTCTTTTCAAGCGCAACTGATTTGCCTTTTGACTTTCTGGGTTAACGGCTATTTCTACTAACCTATGCAAACGGTCAATTGGATACGCAGCCAGAATTTCTTCCACTACGGTTTCCCCCACCTGATCCATATTTCCATAACGATTGCCGAAATCCTTCCATATTCTTTCCTTTATATAATTATCACCTGGAAGCTGTATCTTTTTGACAGACTCAACAAATCGTTCAGATAATCCAAATCGTTTCTCTTCCTGTCCGTCCGTCAGCTTCACCTGTACCGGAATCCCTTTATACATTTGAACTTGAACCTTAATTTCACCAAAATGATCGTTGACCTTTGTATGGTCAGCTGATTCCTTCACTTCTTCCCCAAAAGCCTGCCTAATCTTTTGTAAAATCTCCTGCCAATCAAATTTGGCATTCCGTTCTACGGCTAAAAAGTCTGCGACATGGTATACACCCTTTATTCCATCTATCTGTAAAATTTCCTTAATAACACCTGGTGCACCTTCTGCTTGTTCTTTTTTATAGTTATTGCTTTTCCCCATCGGTAATTCTTGATCAAGAACAATCTTCATTGTATTAGGGCTTGGTGTTGGTTCGATTGATTTAATTTTCAATCTCATCATCCTTTACAACATATTCATTTCATTTTAAGTATATTTATTCTAACACAGGAAAAATAGCGATAAAAATAAACAGCCTGACACATTCGTATCAAGCTGTTTATGAACTAATACTCTATATTTGTTCAGCTAATTCTGTTAGATATGTCCATCTTTCAATTAAATATTCTAATTTCTCATTTAATTCTGTTTCCTCATTAGCGAGTTGTTGAGCTTTCTCAAAGTCGCTCCCCGTATTATTTAATTCAACTGAGATTTCCTCTAATCTGGTTTCCACTGCGGCAATATCATCTTCAATGGTTTCAAATTCTTTTTGTTCCTTGTATGACATCTTCTTTTTCTTTGGTTTTTCTTGAACCTTTACTTCCTTTAGCTCCTCTTGTTTCTTTTCCGGCTTTTTTATCTGCTTTTCAAGGAAATCAGAGTAATTACCATAGAAGGTATCTATATTTCCTTCACCCTGTAACACAAGCAGCTGTTCTGCCACTTTATCAAGAAAATAACGATCATGTGAAACAGTAATGACAACCCCGGAAAAATCATCTAAATAATCTTCTAACACAGTTAAAGTTTGTGTATCTAAATCATTTGTCGGCTCATCAAGAAGAAGGACATTCGGCTCAAGCATCAATATTTTTAACAAATACAATCTGCGCTTTTCTCCGCCTGAAAGCTTTCGAATGGGTGTGCCATGTGTATATGGAGGAAAGAGAAATCGTTCAAGCATTTGAGAGGCGGATATTGTCTTCCCATCTGTTGTATGGATTACTTGGGCTGTTTCATTTAAATATTCAATCATCCGTTTATTTTCATCCATATCATCGCTTTCCTGTGTATAATAAGCCACTTTTACCGTTTGACCTATAATACGCTCTCCTGAATCAAGCGGGATTTTGCCTGCTAAAATATTTAAGAGTGTGGATTTACCCGTTCCATTCTTACCAATAATGCCTATACGGTCACCAGGCTTCACAAGCAGGTTAAAATGATTCATAATAGTCCGGTCAGCAAATCGTTTAGAAGCATCCTTCAATTCAAACACTTGTTTGCCCAGCCTGCTTCCTTTCAGTGTGATGTCAAGCTTCTCGCTTGATTTCACTGTTGAAAGCTCTTCATCAAGCTGTTCAAAGCGCTGAATTCTTGCCTTTTGCTTTGTCGTCCGTGCCTTTGCCCCTCTTCGAATCCATTCAAGTTCCTGTCTAAACAGATTTTTTTGCTTATCAATGGTTGCCGCTTCATTTTCTTCCCTGATTGCTTTCGCTTCTAGGAAATCCGCATAATTTCCTTTATAGCTGTACAGCTTTCCGCCATCAAGTTCAAAAATACGATTGGTTACCGCATCAAGAAAATAACGGTCATGTGTAACAAGAAGAATGGCACCATGATAGCGGCTTAAATAATCTTCAAGCCATTTGACTGTTTCAAAATCAAGATGGTTAGTCGGCTCGTCTAATATCAATAAATCAGGATTTTGAATTAATACTTGGGCAAGAGCAACACGCTTTTTTTGACCGCCTGACAAGGCGCCGATTTTATGGTTGAATTGTTCAATACCAAGCTTTGTTAATATCGTTTTTGCATTTGTACTTACATCCCACGCATTTAGAGTATCCATTTCTTTTTGCAATTGAAAAAGTCTTTCCTGTATCGCTTGACTCTCAGGCTGCTCATTTAATTGAATCAATGTCAGTTCATAATTTTTCAGCAAGCGGAAAAGAGGTGCATCACCTTCAAAAATTTGCTCCAACACGGTTAAATCCGAATTTAATTCAGGGGCTTGAGCAAGATAAGAAATCTGATAATCTTTTGCGGAAACAAATTCACCTTCGTCAGGAAGATCGATACCAGCTATCAATTTAAGGAGCGAAGACTTCCCAGTTCCATTTACACCAATAAGGCCAATACGCTCTTTTTCAGTAATCGTAAAAGAAATATCATGAAATAACGTTTTTTCACCATATGTTTTTGTTACATGTTCAATCGAAATTGTTTTCATTTGGACCATTCCATTCATTGAATAATTATATGTGCAAGTCTATCTATTATAACAGATAATAAAAAGCAGGAGTAAACACCCCTGCTTTTTTCTATCATTCTATTAATTAATCACTCTCATAACACGACCGTTAAAAGTTTGAGCCCAATAGCCGCTAGTCATATCGGCAATCGCTACACCTGTTGAGCTTTGAGAACCAATAAATTTCCCGCCGCCAATATAAATGCCGACATGTCCATCTGTTTTATACGTATTAAAAAATACCATATCACCAGGACGCATTTCACTAGCAGAAACTCGTGTACCTGTACTTTTCAAAACTTCCGTACTGGCACCTACTTTAACACCTGCCTGCGCAAAAGCCCAAGATACAAATCCAGAACAGTCAAAACGGCCATTGGCAATATCGGATGCATTTCTTCCGCCGCCAAATACATAAACAGAATTTCCAATATATTTGTAGCCTGCATTAATAACAGTCGAAAGACTTCCTGAACCGCTGACAGGAGTGGCACTGCCTGTACTAGCTGCTGTTCCTGCACTGACTGTTGTTCCTGCATTCACATTACCCTGAGCAGCACTAGCACTAGCACTACTGCTATTTGCAGCAGCCAAAGCAGCAGCTTGTAATTCTGCTATTTGTTCCTGATAATTTGCGATATCTGCCAATTTACCACTCTCTTTGGAGTCTAATTGAGCCTTTAATGCTTCATTTTGAGCTTTTTGTTCTTCTGTCTGCATTTGCATGCCTTCAAGCTCAGTCTTAAGAGCAGTTAAATCAGACAATTTTTTCCCAACAGATGCCTGCATTTCTTCTAATTCTTTTTTATCATTTGCATGATCCTGAATCATTCCTTGGTCAGCTTCTACTATTGTAACCACAGCACCAATTCTATCAATAAAATCACTGAAACTTTTAGAACCAAGAATGACTTCTATATAGCTGATATTTCCACCATTCTCTTGGAAAGAAACAGCACGTTCCTTTAAAATTTCGGTACGGCTTGCAATTCTTTGTTCCATCACAGATATTTCACTATTTAAACGGTCAACTTCCGCCTGTGTTTCAGCCATTTGAATATTTGTTTCTTCAATTTTAACACTATTATCTTTAATAGCCTGCTCCATCCGCGCAATTTGTGCTTCCAAGTCTGCTTTTTGCGTTTGAATGCTGCTAAGTTCCTTTTGTGCTTCAGAAATCTCTGTTTTAATACTATCAATTGTATCTGCCTTTACTGCCGGTACGGCAAGTAAACTTCCCATTCCAAGCATAAATGTGGTACTAATAGTAACTAATTTTGTTTTCAACACGAAAATCCTCCCTGCGTTCTGCAGCCAAACCTATACATTAATCCAATAACTAAGTGATGCGCTATGTTTTATGTACAAAAATTATGTATAACAGCTTTAACTTTTCAATTATCATTTGCTAACCTTATCAATCTCTTGGACTATTTTTACAACAACGCTAGTATAGCACCATATCTTGTCAGTTGTGTAATAGAAATATTACAATTATATTTCATTTTCTACTTTATTCGACATCTTTTTCGATTCTTAAAAGGCTTAGCCTCCAATAACTAAGCCTTTTTCTGTCAAATTTCTGTAATAAAAGTAACAATATCCTGCTTCTATTTCCACCACAGTGTAATATTTCATATGTATATTGGATACATACCAAAGAATTTTACAAAGCGTTTTCTATTCTTTCAGTTGTCAAGAGCATGTAATCCATCATCACCGCTAAATCATCTATCTGGTCTTCTGTAATCATTCTATCGAATAAGATTTTTGCTTTATATTTCCCTTTTTGTTCAGGACAAAGAGGTTCAGAACAAAAAGTCACCTTAATCGTTCTAGTTTCACCCCATATTTGATTTAATATCGTTTCTATTTCGCACACCAAGGACTTCTTGTATACATCCTCAAAGATAAATTCGACGGTTACAAAACAGCCTGCCAAGTTATTGGCTCGAATGGATGGTATCAACTCGGCAGCTAAATTATCTAAACCTGCCAGCAAGGAAAACCTGCAGGTCACATTTCGATTTGACAAAGCTAATTGAAAGGAAAGATCGTAGGTACGTGACAGCTTTGCAGAGTTTATACAATCATTACGATCTACAATAGCAATTTCTCCATTTAAATCTCTGTCATAGAAGCCTCCCTCCATCACGACTCTCATATTTTCAAATGCTGTTGGATCAAACATGAAAAACCCCCTTATTTATTAGATAATTACTAAATTTCGTATTACTCCAATGATTTAAGATTGCGACATTGATTAAAGGTTATTATAATGAATTTATTGAAAAAAAGGAAAAGAGGGATGATTCCTTGCCAATTAAACTACCTAAACTTTTACCAGCACGGGAAATACTTGAAAACGAAAATATTTTTATCATGGACGATGAGCGAGCCAATCAACAAGATATCCGTCCTTTAAATATAGTCATTTTGAACCTAATGCCGGAAAAAGAAAAAACTGAAGCACAATTGCTTAGACTGCTTGGAAATACTCCTTTGCAGGTTAATATTTCGTTTCTCAAAACAGCAACATATGAATCTAAACATACTAGCCCATTGCATTTAGAGCAGTTCTACACTACATTTGCTACAATCAAAGAACGTAAATTTGACGGGATGATTATTACTGGAGCTCCTGTTGAAATGATGCCGTTTGAAAATGTTGAATACTGGGATGAACTAGTTGAGATTATGAAATGGACCAAAACCAATGTGACATCCACCCTTCATATTTGCTGGGGAGCCCAGGCAGCATTATTTTATCATTTTGATATTGATAAATTTGAACTACCGGAAAAGTGTTCAGGAATCTACTCACATATAATCAATGATCATTCGGAAAAATTGTTACGCGGCTTTGATGATGAGTTTGTTGCTCCTCATTCAAGATATACTGATGTGGCGATTGAGGATTTAAAAAATTGCTCTGAAATAAAAATCTTATCCTCCTCTCCTGAAGCAGGTCCATTTATTATGTGTGCAAACGGCGGCAAGCAAATAATGGTTACGGGCCATTTAGAGTATGATGCCCAAACATTAGCTGAGGAATATAGTCGTGACTTAAGTCGAGGAATTGAGATTAAAATTCCGGAGAACTATTTTCCAGATAATAACCCTGAGAAACAACCGTTAAATCGCTGGCGATCCCATGCACATCTCTTATTTTCAAATTGGCTTAATTACTATGTTTACCAACAAACGCCATATGAATGGAATTGAAAAGGTAAGGAGTTAATAAGCAGCCATAAAGTGAAACTTCCATCAATGGGGGTTTCCTTCATCCCCCACTGATGGTTAGTTGAGGCCCACAGGATGTGGGTCACACAGACGTTGCCACAAATGTGGCGTTCTTAGTCTGTGATTCCACGAATGGACCTTTACGGGCATTTGATTCCCACCTACCTTCTTTTGTATACTCAGAATCTTGAGGTGGGGGTCTTACTGCCCGTTAAGAGTGGGATAAATAAGAAAAAGGAACCCTTGATTCTAATGATTTTATGAAATCAAGGGTTCCTTTTTCTTCTATTAATTATTAGCCCATAGAATTAGTCTGCTTAAAATATACCTCTTCAAATGGCTGAATGACCACAAAGCCATTACCGGAAAATTTCATTTGTATGGACTCACCGCTTCCCCTGCCAATGAAGGTTTTAAAGGAAATATCCGTAACAAATTCATGCTGCAGACTGCCAGACCAAGCTACTGTTGCATTAGGGTCTGTAAAAACTGGATTATCAGGAGTAACCAGTAATGTCAGCGGTTCGTAATGTGAGGTAATCGCTACCAAACCTTCCCCTTCTAACTTTACATTAAATAACCCACCTGACAACATGCCAGCTATTTTCTTCATTAATTTAATATCCCATTCAATGGTTGGTTCGAAAGCCAAAAGATCATTTCCATTTACAAATAAAGACTCCCCCTGTAATTGTAGAATGGAAATTTTCTTCCCCTGATCGGCTACATACAGTTTCCCCTGACCTGTTGCCTTCATTAATGAAGTTCCTTCACCCGTTAGTGTTTTTTTAAACATTTTCCCTAATCCATGCTCAAAGACGCCTTCTCTTTCAAATTTAATATTCCCCCGGTAAGAAACCATCGCACCTGCTTTTGTCCATATTTTATCTGTTAAATTAATCTCCAATAACCTTGCTGTTTCTAGTTCAAAAAGACCTTCACCTTTATCCTGTTGCATTGTTTCATGAACGAATTCTTGAATCGAGTACCTCTCCATACAATCCCGTCCTTTCACGAGGTATTTTCATTTACCACTAGTTATACTTATCATTCTTATATATTCTTCGTTCAGATTCCGATTCCTTTATGTTTCCTATTTGCTTTCATTCAAAATAGACTTGATGACTCCTCTTATCCATCTATGCTTATTTATTTAAGTGTACAAAATTTATTTATCATACTTATTGAATATATTAAATTTGATTATTAGTCCCCATTATTCTTCTAATGAGGTGAGTATAATGAAAAAAAGGGCATTTATTACTGTACCGATTAGTATTATTCTTATTGCAGTAATTGTAACTTCCTTCTTCTTACTTAATATTAAACCTGACACTTCGAAAATCTCTCAAGCTCAAAAATTATCGGAATACTCCAAACCAGCCGTTGTTCGAATCATTGATTACGCTATTGTAGATTGGCAATTTTACGATTACTACACGGATGTAGGCTTTGAAGTTGATGCTATTCTACAGCAATTAAATTATCAAACCATTGTCGGCGGTTCTGGATCTGGTGCCATCATCAGTCCTAACGGATATGTTGTGACTAACGCCCATGTGGTAGAAACATCTCAAATGGAGGACGTCGATATTGCAACAGCAGGATTGGAACAGCTGGCTGCTATTATCGCAGATTATTATCAAGAGGATTATAGCATTGCCTATGAATATTTATGGACTTACCTTGAATACACAACTGTTACAAAAGTACAAAAGGTTGTTTTACCTGGCGGAGACATTCTTGATGGCGAAGTAAAGAGCTATGGTGCTCCTTTTAATGAAGGAAAGGATGTAGCAGTGCTAAAAATTGAAGGAAAGAACCTCCCTACACTAAAGCTAGGAGACTCAGAAACAATTGAAGATCAAAATAATATTTGGGTAATCGGCTACCCTGGAGCAGCTGACTCAGAACTGCTGTCACCTGATTCAGCTTTGGAGTCCTCGATGAATGCTGGCCAAATTACTGCTACCTCCAAATCACTTCAGCAAGGCGGCAGTCCTGTTATCCAAATAGATGCTGCGGCAACACATGGTAACAGCGGTGGACCGGTCATTAATGACAAAGGTGAAATCATAGGACTATTAACCTTTGGTCCCGAAGTACAAGGCTTTAATTTTGCTGTTCCAGTTAATACCGTTAAGGAATTTGTCAATCAGGCAGGTGCCAAAAATACAAGGAGCAGTACAGATAAACTTTTTAAAGAAGGTTTAGAACTTTATTGGGGTGGATATTACAAAGATGCTTTAGAAAAATTTGAAGCGGTTGCAAGAATTTACCCTAACCATTCAGAAGTCAAGCAATATATTACGAATTCTGAGAAAAAGGCGGATGAAAGTAAAACTCTTTGGTCCAAGTATAAATTATTGTTTTATATTATTGACGGTGTAGCCGCTCTAGTAATCATTTTCTTAATGCTATTTACCTTTGTTCTAAAACCAAAGTCAGCTGTAGCACAAGCAGGTTCTGTTAAAAACATTCCCGATGTGAACGGTGATGGAAAAATTGATATGGAGGATGTTCTTCTTGCACTGAAAAAACAACAAGATGAAGAAAAGAAAAAGGAATAACTATATTTTACATTAAAATGTCCCAAGAACCATGTATTTTTCTTGGGGCTTTTTTATTTCACCTTTTATCTTTTTTAATAAAAAATGATAAAAGAAGGAATAAGCAGGTCATGAGACGAGTAATTGTAATATATGAATACTCTCACCTACTCACTAGGCTACGCCCTTCACATTCCTAGAGGATGGTAGTCCTCTCACCTAAAGATAATAGACATTCTGTTACTCTTCTGTTCACCCTTTTTTGAATGAAAAATGAATATTTCGACCAAAATAATGTAATAGGAAAAACAAATTGGACTGGAGGAGAATCATGACTGAACAATTAGTGGCGATTCAGCGTAATCATTTCGGTGAAATCATTAGTTTCCAAACGTCAACAGGAAGAGTTATTTCCTATCGTAAAGCTTTACAGGAAGCAGAAGAAGGAATTATTGATGGAGTTAATATTAAAGAAGGTCATGATGGAAGCAGCTACTTAACTCCCGGAATGATTAGTTCTTTTGATGAATATCCGTTATTTTAAGTGAAATTCTTAGAATCAATAAATCCACCTTAATTGAGGTGGATTTTTCGAGCTACTGCTGATGTTCTTCATTTTTTAATTGTATTTTTCTTAACTCTTCGATTCGCTTTTCATCTTCTTCAAAATATTGAACCAAATCAACAATTCGATCAATAGACTCCCAGCTTAAGTGATGTTCTATACCTTCTACATCCTCATAGATGATTTCTTCTTTTACACCAATAACGCGTAAAAACTGTTCGAGAAGTTCATGACGATAGACTAAACGCTGACCTACTTTCTTTCCTTTAGATGTCAGACTAAATCCTCTGTATTTCTCATAAGTAAGATAATTATCCTTATCCAGCTTCTGCACCATTTTTGTTACGGAAGAAGGATGCACGGATAAATTTTCAGCAATATCAGCTACTCGTGCAAAACCTTTTTTTTCTGTTAAAAGATAAATTTGTTCTATATAATCTTCCATACTAGGTGTCGGCAACAATTTTCCCCTCCATACGAGAACCAAAACTTCAACGAAATAAATATTTTCATTCCGTATGAAGCAATTAAAAGAAGTCATTCACTTCATATCCTATAAGCGGCTCGTTCTACATTAAATATTACTATAGAAACGGAAGGGAGACAAGGATAATTCCACATTGTTGGTTTAATGCAAAAAAATTTCTTAAAAGAATCTCCCCTTTACCATTCATTCTAATACTCATTTCATTATCCTAATTATCTATTACCATCTAGCTTTAAATATCGTTCTTCATGAAAAGGAAACAATTTTAATTTTACAGCTTCGTCACGGTGATTAGTAAAGATTTCTTCTACTATTTGGCGTGTCGTTTTTCCTTCTGTCTTAATTCCTAATTGTTTTGCACCCTCAAGAATTCTCTTTTCCCGGACTTCATGGGCAAGTTGATGTAGCGTTTTCCCTTCTATAGTGATGCCCAACTCATTCGCTTCTTTTTTTATCGAAGCTTCATGAACTTCACGAGATAAATCAGAAAACTTCTTTCCTTCAACCGATATTCCGAGTTCCTTCGCTTTACTCTTTATGATGGTTTCCCTTACTTCCTGTGCCAATTGCTGAAGCTCTTTTCCTTCTGTTACAATCCCAAGTTCTTTTGCCTTCTTTTTGATAAACACTTCCCTCACTTCTTTTTCTAAAACGTCCATTTCTTTCCCTTTTACATCTATGCCCAAAGCTTGTGCCTGTTTCACTAAATAAACTGCCTTAATTTCCTTTACGATAGTTTCTATATCTTTTCCCTCTGTATTAATTCCCAGCTCTTCTGCACGCTTTTTAATAAACTCACTATTGTGCTTAAACTTAGCTTTATGATTTGCTTGATGATTGAGATTCGTGTCTTCTGTGTTTTCCACGGCATCGACATAATGATTTCCTAGTATTACACCACAGGCTAAGGTTAAGATTAACAACATCAATATCTTTTTCATTTATAAAATCCTCCTAAAATTTGGTTTTGTTTACAAATGTTAGATTGCCCAAAAAAGATGAAAACATGATGAACAGACAATAAAAATGAGAGAAAAGCGAAACCTTTTCTCTCATTCATTTTACTCTTCATTTAATAATGTATTTTCGATGTCAAGCTTTTCTCTTTTTTCGGTAATCCACGTACTATACTCTGTTTGCAGCTTTTGATCAAATAAAGTTTGCTTGATTTCATCTTTATAATCCTTTAATTCCGCTTCTTTTGCTGCTTTTTTACCAGTCACTTTTATAATATGAAATCCATAGCTTGTTTGAACAGGCTCGCTTATATCCCCCTTATTCATCGAAAAGGCTGCTTCCTCAAATTCCTCTGCCATTTCTCCTTTTGAAAAGTATCCTAGTTCGCCTCCATTTTCTGCATTAGAGGTATCTGTGGAATATTCCTTCGCTAATTCAGCGAAATCCTCTCCTGCTGAAAGCTTTTCTTTTACTTGATTGGCAGTCGATTCATCATCAACAAGAATATGACTTGCTTCAACCTGCTCCGGTTCATTATATGATTCTTTATTCTCTTCAAAATAGCTTTTTATTTCTTCATCAGTAATATTAATATTTGATTCTAGAAGCTTAACAATCTTTAAATAATTGACGATTTCAGACTTAATATCAGCTTTTGTAACACCTGATTGCTCTAGAGCAGCATGGAATTGTTTTTCTCCACCGTTAGCATCTATATACGTTTGCATTTCTTCATCAATTTCTTTATCAGATATCGTAATTTTTTCCTTCTCAGCCTCATGCTCAACAATCTTGTTATCGATTAAATAACTGATTGTGTTTGTTCCGTATTGTTTTACCATTACATCATATAATTCATCTTGTGTTATCGGGTTTCCTTCAACACTTGCAACCACTTCTTTTTTGGAAAATACTGCCCCAAAGACAACAAATAAGATAATCAATGCCATACCGGCAATTGCTACTAATGATTTTTTATTAAGTAATTTTTTCAAAACGAATAACCTCCATGTATTCTTGTTTCTAAACTTGAACCTATCTTATCGAAAATATATGAACAAACTATTAACAAAATTTGAAAGGGCTATTAAAAGCAATCATTTATATATTTCCAACTCATTAAGTCGACATAGAAATTCTTTTTCTATCATGTGCGAGTAGTAAACAGGGTTCTTATGCCAGATACTCATCCGTGTGAAAAGTCCTTTTCACACGCCTTTCAGCTCCGCTGAAAGGTTGCGATATGGTCATGAAACGGGAGGAGTCAAATATCTACTAGTATATGTCGAAATATTAAAAAGGACATATATACGTTCGTTAAACCAAAAAGCTATGGAAAATTTGGCAGTCACCACATTTTCCATAGCCTGAATAAATTATTCTCTTTATTTCGTTATGTCAGTTTTTTGTTTTTTACTCTTTCAAGTTCTTTTTCTACTTCAACATCAAACATGGTATCTAGTTTGTGTAATGGTGCTAGGCGTGATGTGTTAGCCAAATGGTTATAAGCTTGAGCCCTTGCTTCATACTGTAGAATACGATCTTCCATTCTAGCAAATCCTCTTGCTGCTTTTTCAGGTGTATTCGTCATCAGCGTTTTTCCTATTTCACTTGAAATTTTGGCCACGTTTGCTCGTGACATAAGAACGAGCCTTCTATTTTGCAGCTCTTCATATTTTTCTTTTAATTTTTCAAGTTGCTCACAAAACAGTTGAGTTTGGCTTTGGATGGATGCATACTGTTGTTGGTACACAAGTAATTTTTCTTCCTGTTTGATTCGGTCTGCAATCGCTAACTTCGCAATATCGTTCTCATTCTTTTCAACGGCAAGCTCTGTTTGGCGATTTCTCTTTACGATAATCTGTACGGTTTCCTCTATCATTTTTTCATATTTATTTTCGATATAAAGTTGTTTGGCTAATGCATCATGTGCTTTATCAATCTCGTTTTGAAGCTCACGCAAATATTGCTTAAGCATACTGACTGGGTCTTCCCATTTATCAAGTGCATCGTTTATGTCGGCTGCTGCAATATCTTTTATCCTCTTATAGATTCCCATTTTTTATTTATCCTCCTTACGAATTGTCCTTTCCCACTCATCAAGGTAATCCTTAGAAGCATTCAGACTAGAATAATAGCGATCAGCAGCTATTTCTTCCAGAGTGAATTCTTCTCTAAATGAAGTTTCAGATTTTAATCTTTTATAAATGGAATAGAAGATGAAGATGATAATAGGTATAGCAAGAATATCGGGCAACAGCCAAAGAATACCTAGTGAAAGAAGGATGGCTCCTGCCATTTTTATACTCTTGTTCTTCATTAAGCCTAACATCAATCCCCCTACTGTAATCAATAGTATTTTGCTAGTGGAAACCAACCATCCCAATCCCATAAAAGGGGCCTCTTGCTTTACAATGATAAATTGGGAACCATGAACTGGCCCAAATGCTCCGCGGTGCAAATTCCCTCCATGTTGAAAGGAATGAGCAGCGACACTATGATCACCACTAAATCCAATCAACAGCATCACAGATAGTATAGGAAGAATATATAAAACCAATTTCCATGCTCTTTTCAATTTAGACACCTCCTTCATTAAGCTTGTCTTTATCATAAAAGGAAGTTATGACTAAATTATTAACAAAGTTTGAATGGCATAGGAATATTTCAGTAATAAATATAATTATTTAAAAGACAAACAAAAAAAACTGCATGTACGCTGTCATGCAGTTTTTTATTTGTAACTAGTTCAATTATTTTTCCAAATGATTCTTAGGAAACCGAATGATAAATTTCGTTCCCCTCTCTTTTTCACTAACAACATTAATCTCTCCGTTGTGGAGCTGCACAAGTTTTTTGACAATCGATAGGCCAAGCCCAAATTCACCGTAGGGATTGGTCGTTCTTGACAAATCTGCTTTATAAAACCGGCGCCAAATATTCTCTACATCCTCTGGGTCGATTCCAATTCCGGTATCTTCAATTTCAATTATCGTTTCTTCATAACCAGCCCGGCCCCTTAATGTAATGATACCGTTTTCTGTGAATTGAATGCTATTCTTTGCAATATTAATCAAAATCTGAATGAGTCGGTCATAATCTGCATAAATCATCACATTTTCTTCAACGTCAACTCTTATTTCATTCTGTTTCGTTTCTGCTAATAGGTCTAATTGATCTTTAATAATCTCTAGCACTTCCACAAGCTCTATTTCGTTTTTTATCAGTTTTACTTGATTGGAACGAATTTTTTCATAATCAAGATTTTCATTCACAAGCCGGATTAAACGATTGGTTTCCTTACTGACTAAGCTTATGCTTTTTTCTTTCTCCTCATCAGGTATCATATTATTTTTTAAACCTTGAATGACACCGTTAATCGTTGTTAAGGGTGTACGAAGCTCATGGGAAACGTCAGCCATAAATTGCCGGCGTCTATTTTCCAGACTTTCAATCTCTTCATTTGATTCATGCAGCTTTTGCACCATTTCATTAAAATCCTCTGCTAGTTCACCAATTTCATCAAAATTAGAAGCAGGAAGTTTGATACTGTAATCTCCTGCCGAAACCATCGAGGTTGCCTCTTGAAGCCTCTTGATTCGGTTCACATGGACCTTTGACAATACCCAACTTAGAATAATGGCCACAATAAGCGCAGCTAATACGGCATACCATAAATATTGATTAATTTGTGAAATCATTTCTCTCGAGCCACTAATAGGAGAGGTAAGCAATATCCCGCCAATAAACGAACCGTGTTGAAAATAAGGTAAAAGAACAAACGTAACCGCTTGTTCAAATCGATTTCTTTCTTGTTTGACAGTGACAGCCTGTCCTGACCTTATTTTATTCCACTCTTCATCTTTCAAAAGGATCCGGCCACCGGTTGGATACACAATTCTGCGACTTTCATTAAAAATCATATATTGAATGTTTCTGCCGCTTAACACATGATTATATTCGTCTAATACCTGTTCCCCGCCATCCCGACTCCGCTCAAGATCGTATATGATATTTTCACCATACTCTGTTAACTCATCAGCTTTATTAGTATAGACAAGCGTTTCAACATAATGAGTAAACAATATACTTAATACTAAGAAAGCAACAACAAGTATGCTGATATGGCTTATGATTTGTTGATAGATATACTTAATTTTCATTGGACGTCATGACCTCATCGAACTTATAACCGACCCCCCACACAGTATGAAAAAATGGCTGATTAGATGTACCGACTTTTTTGCGCAATCTCTTTATATGCACGTCCACCGTACGCTCATCGCCATAGAACTCATAACCCCAAACATGTTCGAGCAGCTGTTCTCTAGAAAAAACCTGTTTCGGATGCTGAGCAAAATAATATAAAAGATCAAATTCCTTCGGTGTTAAGTTTGGAATGAGCTCTCCATTAAGAATGACTTCTCTCGTATCTTTGTTAATTTCAAAATGCTTTGTTTTTATCGTACCATTATCAATAGTTTCTTGATGGTTAGAGCGATAACGACGGGTTACGGCTTTGATTCTCGCCATTAATGCCAACGGGCTGAAGGGCTTTGTCACATAATCATCCGCTCCCATTTCAAGACCTAATACTTGATCTGATTCACTGTCTTTTGCTGTTAGCATAATAATAGGTACTGAACTTTTCTCTTCCCTAATCTTTCGGCAAATCGTCATTCCATCCATACTAGGCAGCATCCAATCAATGATTAAAGCATCCCATTCGCCTAATCTATACCGATTATAACCTTCTAATCCATCTGCAATAAACTCACCTTCAATTCCTTCTTTTATAAAAAACATCTCTAACATCGAAGCAACACTTTCATTATCTTCAATGACTAAAATTTTCATCTACTCCATCTCCTAAAACGCACAAATATTTTCTATGTAACAAACTTAAATGGAAATCCATAAAGAATCAACTATCTTCTATTATTTCTTGGCTCTTACATTAAACAGCAAAAAAGGAAGCAAAACATGCTCCCTTTCATATCAATTTCCCTTCTCAAACTTAAGCCTTTTTCACTAAGCCTTCTTTTAGCTTAGCTAACTCTTCCTCCACTTGTGCATCTAATAAACTAGGTACATTTTTAGTATAATCGACAGATGAGGATTTTATAAAATATTGATTCGTTGAAGCTTTAGCTTCCATCTCGAGAATCTTATCTTCTGCGCGAGAAAATCCTTTTAAAGTATTGTCAGAGTTAAGCGGGATAATAGATGGGCTAAAATGAGATGCTGCTTTTGCAGCTGTAGCTCTTGATATAAGTATTAATCTACGGTTCTTCAACTCTTCATATTTTTCCTGAAGATGTTCTATCTGCTGTATTACATCTTCCGTTTGTTTTTTTACTGTATCTAATTGAGTTTGATAGAGTGCTAATTTATTCTCCTGATTAATCCTTTCTTCAATAAACATTTTCGCCATGTCATCTTCATTTTGACTGATAGCAAGCTCCGCCTGATTCGCTCTTTTGTCAATGGTTTCATTTGTTTCAGCAATTAATGCTTCATATTTTTTCACAACGAATAATTGCTGAGACAAAGTATTTTTCCCTTTTTGAATGTCTTTTTCTAGTTCATTTAAGTATTGCTTCATCATTCCGATTGGATCCTCTATTTTGTCTAATCTATTATGAATATCAGCGGAAGCCATATCCTTTATTCTTTTAAAAATCCCCATAATCTTAGTTTCCTCCTTTAACGAACTGTGTTGTCCCATTTCTCTAAAATAGCAGCATAATCTTGCCTGTCCTCTTGCAGGGCAAATTCGCTTTGTATGTTTTGTTTTCTTTTTTTACGATTTATTTTGTGAATTGCATATCCAATAAATACAGTTATTATGATTATTGGTATAGCAAGGATATTGGGCACAAATGACAAGCTTATAATTAAAATAAGACCCGCTCCCACCCATTTGCCAATATGTTTGGATTGTCTCCATAAATGCAAACCAATTAGAATTAGGACTGCCTTTCCTATTACTCTGGCAATAGACATTCCTAAATCAATATAAGAACGGAATATTTGCCAATTTTCTCCATATAAAAAAGTATAAAACCACCTTTCTGCCATAGGTATCCATGCTGCAGATCTATACCCTAATATAAAAGCTGTCACAATGGCTGATAGAATTAAAATCCAACTAAATAGCTTCCGCAAATCTTATCACCTCCTTTCACAAAAATACGGAAGCGGATTAATTAGAACGTTTACTTGTCAGTGTTAGTTCAATTTTTAGCAGCTCACTTCCGCGATAAATGCTTAAAGACACTTTTTCTCCTATTTCAAGTTCACTATATAAATATTTTCTTAAATCATTAGAGTTTGTTACTTTTGAATCATTAATAGAAACAATAACATCCTGTACTTGAAGTCCTGCTTTAGCTGCTGCCGAGCCAGAGTCAATAGTTGTGACCATGGCTCCACCTTTTAAATCATTAGGTAAATTCTGAGTATACATCTGTGGGACTTCTTCAAGACTTGCTAAACCGACCCCAATATACGGTCGTTCTACCTGTCCGGTTTCCATAATTTCATTAATAATCGGTACAAGATCATTACTAGGAATAGCGAAGCCTAGACCTTCGACACCATCTTCTGCGATTTTTAAACTATTCATTCCAATAACCTGTCCTGACGTATTAACTAAAGCACCCCCACTATTCCCTGGATTTATGGCCGCATCTGTTTGAATCACATTTAAATCCCAATTCCCTGCTGAGGTTGATACAGAAACCGTTCTGTCCACTGCGCTGACAATTCCCTGTGTTACGGTATTGGATAAATCCAGACCAAGCGGGTTGCCAATTGCTAGTACTGTGTCACCTGCACGCAATGTACTAGAATCTCCAAAGTCTAATGAAGCCGATGCATATTTAGAATCGATTTTTAAAACGGCTATATCTGTCAACGGATCTGCCCCAATTAGTTCAGCGGTTGTTTTTTCTCCTCCTTCAACTGTAATTTCAATTTCATCTGCTCCTTCAATCACATGATTATTTGTTACAATAAAGGCATTGTTGCCGCTAATTTTATAAATAACCCCTGTCCCAGAACCGCTTTCCACCGTACCCGAATCATTGAGATTATCAGATGGAAAGCGAAAATTTTGCGTTTGGGTCTGCATATTCACAATGCCAACAATTGATTTTGATGCCTCTTCCACCATATCTGCAATGGACGAAGAGGTTGATGCTGTATTATTTTTTGCTGCTGTTTTTTGTACTGTAATTGCACCAGATGAAGATACACCTTCATCTGCTTGCTCCGAAAGCTGCGCTACTTGTTTCTCAACTGTTGAATAGAAATTCTCTATATCATGGGTGTGCGGAATAATGGATATTGTGAGAACTGAACCAATAATTCCTCCTGCAACAGTATTTATAAAACCTCTTAATTTTGATTTTCCCGGTTTACGTTGTCGGTTCTCTTTTTCTATCAACCTTTGCATCTGTTCATTGTAATTATCCATGATTATTACCTCCTTATCCTGCTCTCTACTATGAATACCATTTGCTTATTTATTTGCTTAATTACATCTTAAGTTGAAAATATGACTAAATTATTAACAATCTTTTAATAGAGAAAGAATAATGATGAAAAAAGCGAAAAACGAGCAGGCTTTTTTGCCTCCTCGTTTCTAATCTTCATACATTATGTTTTATTGGGAACTACTTTTTTGCGAGTCTTTTTTATTGATTTTAGTTTTACTTATGGCTACGGTAAGAACAATTAGCGGCAACAAAACAAAAAAAGTTAGCGCAAAAGGGGGCCATGTTTCAATCAAAAATTCTTTTGAATAAATAGTATTAGGAAAACTTACCATTGAATATACCATTAAAATAAACCCTAATGGATACACCAGGGGTTTATAATCACTCAATTGTAAAATTTGGGTAATCCCCAGTACAAGGACAAAAAAGTTTACAGTAAATTTAAAGAAAATAGTAAAAACCCAACTGATGGCCACAATCACTTCAATTCTTTCTAGAAAGTTTCCTATTCGTATCTTTTTTCCAAGTATATAAGTAGGATACATATTTCTCGATGTAAAGTCATCCCCTAAAACAGCAAGACACATCGCTGTAATAATGGTAATAACTAATCCACCGAACAATACTCCCATAAAGTAGCCCTTCCTTGCTTTTGAAACGTTATTAACAAATGGCAATATCATTAAAAATACGATTAATTGACTATAGGGGTTCCCGATATGAACGATTACCCCTCCTATTATAGGTCCCATCCCTTTAGAGAGATTAGGTTCTAAATATTTCAGCTCTAATTCAGGTATTAAAAAAAGAATAAGAATGAATAAAAGGGCAACTATCCAGGGAAAAAATATTTCACAGGTCCTTGATATTACTTCAATTCCTTTACGTATAATATAAATCGTAGCAAATAAGAAAAGAATAAGAATCGCATGAATAGGCGTTTCAACCATGACCTGTGTCGTAAAAAAGTCCCCAATATCCTTTAATATTCCTATTTCCATAACAAATATTGTTGCTAAGAACAAAATAGATAAACTATTTCCAATCCATTTACCGAAAACGGCTTTATTTATTTCTATAAAGGTCTTGTCAGGATATACAGTGGATAGTTTGACATACATGAAAATGAATAACAGTCCGATTAGTAATACAAGTAAAGAAGCAATCCATGCGTTACTTTTTGCAATGGTTGCAAGTGAGGATGGCATCACTAAAATGGAACTTCCTATTGTATACATAAGGACAAGTACAGTAAATTGTGAAACACTTATTTTCATTTTTTCCACTGTTATCCCTCCTTCCTAGAGCTGAATCAATGGTCTGCACTATTGAAATTGTCTTAAATACAAAGACAACGGCACTGATACAGGCCTATAAACATCTGCAATAACCTCCAAAGGGTTACTTAACTTCACTCCTAGAACCCAGGCAATAGAAACAAATGTTCCGAATAATAACAAAACAAAAAATGTTACTTTTTCTTTTCGTTTCCAACTATTTTTCAAATGATTTTTTTCTATTAAGACAACGATAAAAGCCGTTGCTAAAATCCATATTGCATCCAACATTTTACTCTTCCTTTTGGAATGATTCAGTTATCGTACCTGTACGTCTTATTTTAATATCAATCTTTGTTTCAACATCTAATTTTGTAAATTCCTCATCCCAGGTATGTTTTAGCCTTTCCCACTTTTTAGCATCTGCCCTGCTTAATGCTTCACCGAAACCATATATATCTGTTTTCAGCTTTTTGGCTTTATCAATACTTTCTAAAATAATAGCTTCCGTTTTCTTGTTAAATTTATGTTCTAGCTCCGTAATCGTTTCCGTCTTTGAAATATCAATCGGACATTCTACATCTGCAATATCTGCCTCGGTTGTAATATGAATCTTTATTTTAGGTTTATCTTTCTCAAATATTCCTTTCATATCTGTTTTACTGCGAATGGTTTCAATAGTTATAGTCCCTCCACCTTCACATTCAATAAATCCTACCGTATTTGTAATATTATCTGTAATATAATTAAAACCTTTACTTTCACGTTCATCCAGCCAGTCAACCAATTTATCTTCCTTTAAAACCCCAATATAGTCAGATTTAATTGTAACGGGGACTTGTACACGTTCAATATTCTCTCTCTTGTTTCCGGTTTCCGGATTTCCAAGCACTTCAAGACCGGTAATAATCGGTTCCTTCCCTTCACTAATAAGTGCACTTACTAGTTCGTCTAACAGCACAATTTTTGTCGGTGCCCAATTTTTTTCAGCCGTTTCAATCGATGTATAGATTTTATTTGCTGACACTTTTTCCATCGGAGTCAACACTTTTATTTGATCTTCTGCTTTCATTCCTTTCGCGATTGTAATAACAAAGTCTGTTCGCATACTATGGTCCCGCGATAAAAAGTCCAATGGTTTTCTTAGTCCTGCTTTAGCTGTTTCTTCACCAAAAATGACAACCCTTAGATGAGCAAAATAAGGCTTCCTAGGGGCTACTGTCGTTAGCCTTCTAATTGCTTCTAAAACAGTCCTTCCTTCTGCAGCATACACTAACATTCCTAAATCTTGGCCACCTGTTTTTGCCGCAATTGCACCTGGGTTCACAATTTGAATTGATACTCGATAACCGTCCTCAATCATATCAATCCCAAGTGCTGTTACAATAGCTATTTCCGATAATTCTTTTTTACTCCAACAGCCTGTCAAACCAAGTAATATAAATAAAACGCTAAGTAGAGGAGCTATTTTTTTCATCTAATATCTCCTTATGATTTTTTATCATTTGTTATTTTTTGGGCGGCTTAGGGCGTGCTGAATTTTCTCTAACCATGTCCTTTTGACTAATCAGACGAGGTCTTTTAAACATTCCCCAAAGAGGTACTCTTAAAATAGCATCTTTTTGATCAGCCGCGATAAATGGAGCCATCGGAGATAAAAAAGGAACCCCGAAAGATCGTAGGCTTGCTAAATGAGCCACCATCATAATTAAACCGATGATGATGCCATACAACCCAAATGTTGCTGCTAAAATCATGAATACAAAACGCAATATTCTAATAGCAATCGCCATATTAAAAGCCGGACTAACAAAACTGGCTATTGCAGTCAATGCTACGATGATAACCATAGAAGCTGAAACAATCCCCGCTTCAACTGCCGCCTGTCCTAATACTAATGCACCAACAATTGAAATGGCAGGCCCAACCGCTCTCGGCATTCGGACACCAGCTTCCCTCAATATTTCAAAAGTAATTTCCATCATCACCGCTTCCACAATAGCGGGGAAGGGGACACCTTCACGTTGGGCTGCTAAGCTGATTAGTAGGCGGGTCGGCAACATCTCCTGATGAAAAGTCGTAACCGCAATGTAAGCAGAAGGAGTCAATAACGCTAAGAATAAACATAGAAAACGTAATATTCTCAATAGTGTACTGATATCTGCTCTTTGATAATAATCCTCGCTAGATTGAAAAAATTCAATAAATAAGGCCGGTACCATGAGTACAAAAGGAGTTCCATCAACCATGATAACGATACGACCTTCTAATAATGCCCCACATGCCGCATCTGGACGTTCTGTATTATGCATCGTAGGAAAGATTGTATAGGATTCATCCTGAATTAATTCTTCAATATAGCCGCTCTCTAAAATCGCATCTATACTTATTTTCTTTATTCTATTTTTTACTTCTTGAACAATCTTATCATTTGCAATTCCTTTAATATAAAGTAAAGCTACGTCTGTTTGCGTTTGTTCTCCAACCGAAAATGTCTCAATCCAAAGGTTCGTATTTTTAATCCTTCTTCTAATGAGTGAAGTATTGATTCTTAAGGTTTCAGTAAACCCTTCTTTTGGGCCTCTTACAACCGTCTGTGAAGATGGTTCTTCTAAGCCTCTCATTTCCCATCCTCTTGAGCTAACTGCAACACCTTTTGAATATCCGCCTACAAAAATAACAGTGTCACCTGAAAGTATATGAGTATAAATAGATTTCACGTCCGATATGACTTTCATATCACCGCCAGGGACATGAAAATCCTTAATTATTTCAAATAAATTGGTTTGGTTGATGTTCTCTGAATCAAGCTTTGTTATTCTCAAATCTGTCATCAATGGCTCTATGATAAAATCTTGAACAAAGTTTTTATCAGCAAGACCATCCGTGTAGGCAATTCCAATTTCAATCAACCCATTTTCTCCGGTTTTGAAATGTCGTGTAATAATATCGGCACTATTCCCCATTGTTTGTTTGATACCATCTATTACATACGAAACATCTGAAGGTATTTGCCCAGCATCAGCCTGTACCTCAATATTATCCCAATTTTCTTTTTTACTTTTTTTACTTTTCAAAAAGTCACTCAGCTTCATGTACAAAACTCCCAGATTTAGGCTCGAAACAATGTATTATTCGGAAAAATAGTTTTTCTTAGCCGATATCTATGATTATTCATTCTTATCTTTAGATTTATGTTGTCTAGTCCAAGTAATAATAGACAAAAGGAAAGACAATAAAATCATAAAGACAGGCATTGCTAAAGGATTCGTCAGCATTATATGTGATTCCCAAGGAAACAACCAGTCTTTCATCACTGTCTTCTCTCCTTTCGTCTTCCTAAGTATTTATCCTCACCTAAAAACTTTTCTAATCAACGTAACTACTAACAGTAGAGTCGGCAGGACCCATAAAAGTAAAACCCATAGATTATATGGGAACACATTAAAAGCAACCTGTAAATGCTCCTGAATATTACTAGAAATACTATAACCAAGATACATTAACAAAGGAAAAATGAAAAAGATAAGTTTCCGGCCTTTTTTTATATTCGCAAGAAGCTGAATTCCGAGAATAGCAAAATAGATATGTAGTGAGACTTTAAAAGTGGCAGAAATGATAAAAAGCATAACAGCTAACACATTTAAATTTTCGATTACTTCCCCCACATCGACCTTGGATACAAGAGAAAACATAGGAAAAATCTCGACTTTAAAAAAGGATTCACCTAAACCCATTATCATAATTAAATCTGCTATTAGAATCATGATTCCTGAGAAAATGGTGGCATAACAAGTAGTTTTCACGATCTTTTTTTGACTAGAATGAACAGCCGTCCAAAGCATTGCGAACTCTAATGTTTGGGCAAACCCCTGACTCGCACCAAGAGGAAAGGAAGCCTTCAAAATTGGCAGCCATCCATTTTGTAAGACAGGCTGCAGATTTTCAGCTTTTAAAAAATCCCCTACAATCAGAAGAATAATGATAAGTAAAATCATAAACAAAAAATAGGGTAAAAATATTTCACCTATTCTTCCTAACACTTCTAGACCACAAAGTTGTATGTAAGTAACAGCAATCAAAAAAAGTAGGAGTACTGCCCAGTAAGGAGTACCTTCCAAAATTAATGACGTTGTTAAATATTTAACATCGTTTAATGCTCTACCCGCTTCGTATAAAAACAAAAGCGGGTAGAGCCAAGCGATTGGAGTTCCAATCCATTTTCCAAATTGAGCCGGAAACCATTCGACCAGCGTTAATCCTGGGTTTAGATACGATAGTGTGAGATATAGTCCAATGGCAGTCAACCCTAAGATGATAGAAATAATAGTCGCAATCCACGCATCCTTTCCAGCAGATGCGCCAAATCCAAATATAATGGTCGTACCGATTTGAAAAAATACGGTTAACGTAAATAACTGGGAAAGAGAAATTCGTTCCATAGAAAACACCTAAATTTTTGTGGATTTCTAAAATCAAACACTTAATAATCGAACTCTTCTTATATTTTCCTTTACCAAATAAACTATACAAGTTTATCAAATTATGGAAATAAACGAAGAAAAAAGCCGAATGAATCATTCAGCTTTACCAAGAATTATCCTATTTTATTTGTTTCAAAAATAAGATGCCTATTTGATTGAAATCGGGCAGTTAGGATACATCCCTATCTATAGCCTACATACCCAATAGTTCATTATTTTTTTACCCGATAATAATTCTTTCCTTTGGATAATGATAATTTACATCTTGTTCTTTTCCACGGAGCATTAATAAAAAGGATGCCAGTCCAATTCTGCCAATAAACATAAGAGTCATAATAACCCATTTTCCAAATGTGGATAAATCAGGAGTGATGCCCATTGATAGCCCAGTCGTTCCAAACGCCGAACTTACTTCAAATATGATGCTCAATAGAGAGAACTTTTCAGTTATGGATAGAACAATAACTGAAGTAATACAAATAATAACGGCTAATATGGTTACTGCCAGAGCCTTTGTGATATCCTCCTCATGTATTTCCCGTTTAAAGATTTTGATATGACGCTTTCCACGGGCAAAATGAAATAAAAACAAAATAAGAATAGCTAATGTCGTCGTACGAATCCCGCCGCCGACAGAGCTTGGTGAGGCACCGATAAACATGAGTACACTAATGACAAGTAAGGTTGGATCTGAAAAGTCGCTTATATCCATTGTTGCCAACCCACCGCTTCTTGTTGATGCAGATTGAAAAAAAGCATAGAAAAAAGCCTTATGCCAAACCATTTCATTAAAATAATGCTGAAATTCAAGAAGAATAATCATAACTGTTCCAATGACGAGCAGTGCTGCAAAGGTAATGGTTGTTATTTTAGTAAAGAGGGAAAAACGAAATGGCAGTGCCATTGTCTCTTTATGAAATAGATAGTTTTTAAATTCAATTAAAACAGGAAAGCCAATTGCACCTAGCGTAATTAAGATAATCGTAATTAATTGCACGAAATAATCATTTGCATATGGTTTAAGTGATGCACCCGTAATATCTAAGCCTGCATTTGTCGTAGCACTTATGGAAGCAAATAAACCATGCAAGAATGCATCAGCAGCACTTGGATAATATTGAAGAAAATGAAATCCCAGTATAACCGCTCCTACAAGTTCAATTAATAAAATAATTTTAATGATTTCCCTAATAAGAGCAACCAACCCGGCCAAATTCGTCTGGTTATGGTCAACCATAATCAGTTGTCTTCCCCGCAATCCAATTTTCTTTCCTAATATAAGATAAAAAAAAGTTCCGAGTGTCATAACACCAATTCCACCAAACTGGAATACAAACAAAAGGACAAATATCCCAAAAGTACTATACGTTTCGGATATATTAAGCACCGTTAAACCAGTCACACTTACAGAGCTGACAGCTAGAAAAATGGTGTCTAATAATGAAACTTCTACTCCCTCTTTATGTACAGCTGGTATCCGCAGCAATAATACCGAAACAGTTACAGCGATAAAATAAAAAGAGATAATTGCTTGTGCAGGAGTAATATGATCAAGATTGCATTTTAACTTTTTCCACATAGTAAAGAATTCCTTTCGCTAAGAACTAATCCTATCTTAAAGAATATTTCCTCCTTTTAAAAGGAATATAAGAACTTTCATAAAAAAACTTTTTTTCTGGAGCAGGAGAATAAATGATTTAGCCGGATTCCCGCAATTTACCGAAAACATTTCCACTTATGTTTTCAACACTACTACTCATAATACTAATACAGAGAAAATTTTCTCTGAATGTTAATAAATAGACCGTGAGGAGTTGTCATGTATGTCAAGAAGCAGCAATAAATTACTTGTACCTGGTATAGAACAATATCTTGACCAAGTGAAATATGAAATTGCTCAGGAATTCGGTGTTCATTTAGGTTCTGATACCGTTTCGCGTGCCAACGGGTCCGTTGGAGGAGAAATTACAAAGCGTCTAGTGCAACAAGCACAGGCTCAATTATCGGGGAGAAATCAATAAAAATAAATAAAATGGAAAAAGCCCGGCGCTCAACCGGGCTTTTTTATTCATACAGGAGAATAAAAAAGCAACCCCAATGATAAGGGCTGCTTTTGTCTTATTAGGATGATGAATCCATTGGATTATATAATTTAATATCTGGATTTTTTTCTTGAAACCATCGTAAGGCAAAATCATTTTCAAATAAAAAGACTTTATTGCCATAACGATCATTAACAAGTAAACTTCTTGAACTAGATAAAGATTCATTGATATTCTCGTTTTCAACCCAACGGGCAATCTTCGATCCTTGACGCTCCAATACTACATCAACATTATATTCATTTTTCATCCGGTGTTCGAACACTTCAAACTGTAGTTGACCTACAGCGCCAAGTAAAATTTCTTCCCATTTAACCGTTTTATACAACTGAATGGCACCCTCTTGAACGAGTTGCTCAATGCCTTTATGGAAATGCTTTTGCTTCATAACATTCTTCGCCGTTACACGAACAAATAATTCCGGTGTAAATTGCGGAAGCTTCTCGTATTGAAAGGAGTCTTTTCCAGATGTTAACGTATCACCGATTTGGTATGTGCCTGTGTCATATAGACCAATAATATCACCGCTTACCGCTTCATTAACTGTACTGCGGTCATCTGCCATAAACTGAGTTGACTGGGCCAACTTTAACTGCTTGCCTGTTCTTGGGAGATTAACTGTCATACCTCGTTCGAATTTACCCGAACAAATACGTAAAAAGGCAATACGATCACGGTGCGCAGGATTCATATTTGCTTGAATTTTGAAAATGAACCCAGAGAAATTTTCTGAAAGCGGATCAATTTTACCATTTGTTGATTCTCTTGGCTGTGGAGATGGAGCGAATTGCAAATAAGTTTCCAAAAATGTTTGGACCCCGAAATTTGTCAGGGCACTCCCAAAAAATACAGGAGTTAATTCCCCATCCGCAATACGTTTCCTTGAGAACTCATTCCCCGCTTCATTCAAGAGCATAATTTCTTCCAACGTTTGATCATACAATGCATTTTGTTTAATTGGATGGTCTTCCTCAATCTCTCCATCATCATTTAATTCAATGAAGCGTTCTAATTCGTCTACACGGAATTGCTCAATCCGCTTATGGAACCGATCGTAAATTCCTAAAAATTCTTTCCCCATCCCGATTGGCCAGTTCATTGGGTATGATTCAATCCCCATTACCTCTTCAAGCTCTGCCAAAAGTTCAAGCGGCGGTCTTCCATCACGATCTAATTTATTAATAAACGTAAAAATAGGAATCCCTCTTAATCGGCAAACTTTGAAAAGTTTTAACGTTTGTTCCTCAATCCCCTTTGCTGAGTCAATAATCATCACAGCACTATCTACAGCCATTAAGGTTCTATAAGTATCTTCACTGAAATCCTGGTGACCCGGAGTGTCCAAAATATTCACACGTGCATCATCATAATCAAACTGCATGACACTAGATGTAACCGAGATTCCCCGTTGTTTTTCAATTTCCATCCAGTCACTTGTGGCATATTTTCCGGTTTTTTTTCCTTTTACTGTTCCGGCATCACGAATGGCTCCTCCAAATAGAAGAAGCTTTTCTGTTAATGTTGTTTTTCCCGCATCCGGGTGGGATATGATAGCAAAAGTACGGCGTGACTGCACTTCATCTATAAACGATTTAGACATGAATAATTCCTCACTTTATTCCATTCAAATTTCACTCATAAATTAAATCTTATTACTACACGCATGAGTTTGCAATATGAAATAAAAAAATTAATCTTATTATATATTACTCCCCTATATTATAGGTACGTAAACTTTTAACAAAAAAGCTATGTTAACGAATCATGTTGATAAATCAGATTTTTGACTCACCCGTGAGAAATGGACATTTCTCACGGGTGAGTCAAAAATCAACAACGTTAGTGAACAAAGCTAACAAAAAAAACTCCGCTTAAGAAACGGAGTTACTTCGTAAATACATGATTACCAATGACAACCGTAACGGTTTGCGATTCATGCCACTTACTTTCCACAATATCTGGATTATAGAAGTTTAATGATTGATTGTCCTTTCCCTGTTCGACAAGCGCTTCGTTTACCGCTTGTTTTGCCTCCGGTGTTGCAGGGTGATTAATCGCCCCGTTTTCAACCGGCTCAAACTGTCTTTCTTGATAGATAACCTCTTCAATGGTATCAGGGTATTGTTCATGCTCTACACGATTTAAGACGACTGCTGCAACCTCTACTTTCCCTTCATACGGTTCTCCTTTTGCCTCTGCAGTTACTAATCTAGCTAGCAATTCTTTCTCTTCAGTTGTAATTGTTGATTCAGGAATAATTAATTTTTCTCCCGGCTCAACAGATGTTTGATTATTAATGTTTGTTAATTCTAGCTCTGATACCCCATTTTCTATTCCAATTTCATAGAATGAGGCTCCCGATTCTGCTTCATATATTTTTACACATTCAAGTGTTTTCGCAAATATTTTATGATTAGGTAATAAAAAAAGCGGAAGCATGGCGAATAGAGCTGTTAAGATGAATATTTTCTTCATCCTATCTCCTCCTTCTCGTTTTCTTCTGCCTAAATTACCGTAACATGAATAAGCAGCTGAATCCACACCTCAACTATTACCATGGAAGGACAGGAAGGTTATTCCAACATAACATACTTTAATTTTAGCCTGTGTTAACGAATCATGTTGAGAAGTCAGATTTTTGACTCATCCGTGAGAAACGTCCATTTCCCAGGCCTTTCAGCTGTGGTGAAAGGTTGTTATATGGTTAGGAAGTGATAGGAGAAAATGAATTTTCTCCTATCACTTCCTGACCATACAACTTTAGATGAGTCAAAAATCAACCTTATTAATAAAACATAGCTTAATTTTAAAAAGAACTTCGTCATTTTGCATTTTTCTTTTAAAACTGTCGAAATTTGTTATAATTGGATAGAGTTAATTGAATAGGTAAGAATAGTAGGGGAACCGGATAAGCCGGTTGAGAGTGCGTCCTTATTTGATGCTAACCCTTTGAACCTGATCTGGTTAATACCGGCGGAGGGAACATATTCTAGACAATCATGCTATTGTTTCTAATATGCACCGGTCCGGCACCGAGTGCTTTTTTATTTCCCAGAGTTTTCCGTCTAGAAGGCGCTTCCTTGTCAATCCTTTATTCTAATCTGTAACAATTATCATCAACCATTTACACATAAAAATAGGAGGGTTTTAATTTGAAAAGATGGCTTGTAATTATGCTTGCTGTCCTTTTTGCAGCAGGCTGTAATACGGAAAAGCCTGCTGAAAAGTCAGCTGATACGAACGAGAAAGAAGAAAAAGGAAAAAAGGTAACCCTTGTACTGGATTGGACACCAAATACCAATCATACAGGCCTATATGTCGCACAGGATCAAGGCTATTTTGAAGAAGAGGGACTTGAAGTGGAGATTATTATGCCTGGTGAAACAGGAGCGGATCAGCTTGTTGCTTCCGGAAAAGCAGATTTTGGCGTCAGCTATCAGGAAAGTATCACTCAAGCCCGTATTCAAGATGTTCCAATTATTTCGATTGCAGCTGTTATCCAGCATAATACATCAGGCTTTGCATCCCCTGCCGATAAAAATATCAAAACACCAAAGGATTTTACCGGCAAATCATACGGAGGCTGGGGATCTCCTGTTGAAGAGTCGGTTATCTCTTCTTTAATGAAGCAGGAAAATGCAAACCCTGAGGATGTTTCTATTATCAATATTGGAGATACAGACTTTTTTACAGCGGTTAAACGAGATGTTGATTTTGCTTGGATTTATTACGGTTGGACAGGTGTTGAGGCCGAACTGCGCGGCGAGAAAATCAATATGATTTATTTAACTGATTATAGTGAGAAGCTTGACTACTATACACCAGTACTTGCTACAAATGAAGCAATGATTAATAAAAATCCGGATACTGTCAAGGCATTTGTCAAAGCTGCTGCTAAAGGGTACCAATATGCTATTGATAACCCGGAAAAAAGTGCTGATATCTTACTAGCGGCAGCTCCTGACCTTGATGCAGAATTGGTAAAGAAGAGTCAGGAATGGCTGTCACCGCGATATCAGGATGACGCTGCCCGCTGGGGAGAACAAAAACTTGAAGTTTGGGCAAATTACGCCAATTGGATGTATGAAAATGGCTTATTAGAAAAGAAACTGAAGGCGGAAGAAGCATTCACAAATGAATTTTTACCAGAATAAGGAGAGAAAGTAATGGCAAAATCATTAGTTAGTATTCAAATTATCCCGAAAACCCCAAATGGTGAGAATGTCATTCCATTTGTCGACGAAGCAATCAAGATTATTGCGGAATCGGGTATGAAATATGAAGTGCATCCCCTTGAAACGACGGTTGAAGGAGATTTAGCTGCCATTTTTACTATGATTACAAAAATGAATGAACGTATGATTGAAATGGGAAGCCATAATGTGATTACTCAAATTAAGACACTATATCAACCATCTGGAATCCAAATGGTTGACCTTACGGAGAAATACCATTGATGGCGTTTTTATCAAAAAGTTGGAGAACCTTAGTGGCTCTCCTTCTTTTATTCATCACTTGGGAAACGATGGTGAGGTTATTAGAAATACCGCAATGGCTTCTGCCATCCCCGTTAAAGATTTTTCAAGAAGCAGCTCTAAACTGGAGCGATTTTTCCGTTCATCTCCTTTCAACGCTTCGTTTAAGCTTATCTGGGTTTGCTATTGGTACAGCCATCGGGCTTTTAACTGCTATCATATTATTTTTAGTGCCATTTCTAAAAGATTCTTTATATCCATTACTGATTCTTTCACAAAACATACCAACGATAGTACTTGCCCCACTATTGGTCATTTGGTTTGGCTTTGGCGCGCTGCCTAAATTGATTGTCATTACGTTAGTTTGCTTTTTCCCGGTCACTGTCGCCTCCCTTGACGGTTTTAAGCAAACACCTGCTGAATTAAGACACTATTTATCTATGGCAGGTGCAAATAAAAACCAGCTTTTTTGGAAGCTTGAATTCCCATCTGCACTTCCAGCCATTTTTTCAGGTTTGAAAATTTCTGCGACGTACAGTGTGATGGGGGCCGTTATCTCTGAATGGCTGGGAGCAAAAGAAGGAATTGGGGTGTATATGACCCTTGCCTCCTCTTCTTTTCGGACGGATCGGGTTTTTGTAGCCATTTTTGCGATTATGATTCTTAGCCTGCTGTTCTTTGCCTGTATTATGATTATCGAACGGTTTGTTGTTCGCTGGAAAACGAAGGGAGGAGACTCCAGATGAGCCGGATATTAAGTGTAAACTCAATCTCGAAAAGTTTTGCATCAAAAAAAATTATTGACCATTTATCTCTCGATATACAAGCGGGAGAATTTGTTTCTATTCTCGGACCATCCGGAAGCGGGAAAAGTACATTATTTCATTTAATTGGTGGGATGTACAATCCTGACGAAGGAGAGATTCTGTTAAATGGAAATCAAATTAATGGACAAAGAGGGTCTATCAGCTATATGCCGCAGTCACCTTCCCTTTTACCATGGAGAACCGTATTACAAAATGTTCTTCTTGGACAAGAGCTGCAAGGAAAAAAGGATGTGGAGACAGCTCAAAAAATGATAGAAAAAGCAGACCTATCTGGCTATACAAATGCCTACCCCTCTCAATTATCAGGAGGAATGAAACAAAGAGTATCCTTTATTAGAGCCTTATTAAGCCCACAGCCCGTTATTTGTCTTGACGAACCGTTTTCTGCACTAGATGAACTAACTCGGTTGGACATGCAGAAATGGCTTCTTTCAATTTGGGATGAACACAAAAAAACTATCCTGTTTGTTACCCATAATATTGATGAAGCCTTATTTATGTCCGATCGAATTGTCATCCTGTCAGCAAAGCCTGCATCAGTTACAGAAGAATTTATCCTTCCATTTTCAAGACCTCGGCACAATGAGCTGCTTCTTACTGATGAATTTCTTGCTTGGAAACGAAAGATTTTTTATACCTTAAGGAAGTGATGACTTATGAGAAAAATAATTGATGCTCATATCCATTTAGATCATTATCCTCCTCATAATATAGAGCACGTTGTAAATGGAGATCCTACGGTTGATGCCCTAATAGGCGTTTCATATGACCTTGCTTCTTGCATTCAAAATCTGGCTTTTTCACAGGAATTTAAAAAGTTTAAGTCGGCCTTTGGCTGGCATCCTGAACAAACTCTCATATCAGACAATGATTTTTCTCATTTGATTGACTGGATGAAGGTGAACAAAAAGGATATGATTGCAATTGGCGAGGTCGGTTTACCCTATTACTTACGGAAAAAAACAGGGATTCCTATTGAGGGATATATAGAAAGACTGGAAACCTTTATCCATTTAGCAGCTAAATGGAAAAGGCCCATTATCCTTCATGCAGTTTATGATGATGCACCGATTGTATGTAACCTTTTAGAGAAATACTCTATAAAAAATGCTCATTTTCATTGGTTTAAAGGAGATTTGCAAACCATTTCTCGGTTAATTGATAATGAGTATTTTATTTCTATCACGCCGGATATAGTTTATGAAAAAGAAATTCAAGAGCTTGTTCGCCTTTACCCTATAGAAAAAATGATGGTAGAAACAGATGGACCATGGCCATTTGAAGGTCCTTTTCAAGGAAAAATTACACATCCGAACATGATTCATTCATCCATTAACATGATTGCTGCAATCAAACACCTTCCCATCGATGATGTTTACAATCAGCTCTACCTAAACACAAAGACATTTTATCATCTATAGTAGAAAGAAAGAGGCAGCTTGCGCCTCTTTCTATTCTTTTTTAAAAAGGACTACCATTTAAAGCAAGCAGCACCAACAATGATTAACAGGATGAATAGAACAACGATTAGTGCAAAACCGCCGCCGTATCCGTAACCGCAGCCATGACCATAGCCTCCGTAACCGTACATTGAAACGCCTCCTTTTAACAGGTATTTACGAATTACTTAATAAAATCCACCGTAGCCCCAAGAAGCTCCGATAATAATTAGCAAAATAAACAATACTACTAATAAGGCGAAACCGCCGCCGTAACCATGATGTTCACCTGACATTGAAAAAACCTCCTTTTCTCATTTCCCTATATCCTATTCACCTTCATTCAATATTGCGATAGACAAATACACAATTTTAGGTTTTTAACCTAAAACGTAAAAAACACACAGATTATTAAAACATCTGTGTGTTTTTCATCTAATTTTGTTTTTTAGGAGGAATAAAGTTAAAGATTTCTCTTGATGCAAAACTGTCAATCAGCCTTGTTAGCCAGTCATAGTAATCCAGCGCTTCTGTAAGCTTTTTTATATCTTCTTCTGCTAATGCCTTAACTTCACCATCAGCCGTTTCAGATTGGATAATTCCCTGTAATTCCTGCAATGATTTTTTAATTGCATGGACATTTACTGATATAGCCGCCCTCCATTTAATGTCAAAGTAATCAAACAGATTTTTATGCCAATCTTCTTCAGCCTTGTATAAGTCTTTTCGAACGCCTTTTTTCCAAACCTTTTCAACCATTTTTAATTCCATTAGGGTACGAACAGATGTGCTCATACTTGTCTTGCTCATACCAAGCTCTTCTTTCATCTCATCTAATGTTAACGGATGATTTTGAAAATAAAGTAATCCGTATAGTCTTCCAATAGAATCAGATATGCCATATAAATTCATATTATGACTGACAGCATCAATTACCCGTTCACGTGCCAGTTCGAGTTTTTCTAAATCATTCACATTTTCCACATCCATTACAATCAAATCATGTTTATTTCTTTTATTAGATTAACATGTTTGATTGAATTATAAAATATGTATCATTGCTGTTAATTGCAGGATTATGGAGAAACTCTAAGAATTTATAACATTTCTTTTATCTATTTATTACTAGACTTACTGTAATTGGAGTCGTCATTCTCTTCTATATAGACTAGATTCCTTTGAAAATTACACAACATCCGACTACATTCGTTTCCCTCCTCTCTTTTATCCTATTTCTCCCTGTTTTTTACGAATAACTTGCAAAAAATATTAATTTTCATCACTAATACTTTATTTTTCGTCATATTTGAATTATAATTTTAATTATTCTAAATATTCTACAAAAATGATATCTCCATCCTTTTGTCATTTCTTTATCTTTATCAGCATATCGTATTGTTGGGATTCATAACCACTGTCATATAGCTGAAAAACGAACAATCTTTATAAAGGGGATAGGATGAAATGTTAAGTCAAAACGAGCAGGTATTTACTGAAACGAAACCGTGGTTTAAGCTTTGGTCCATCTATATACTTGGATTCTTAGTTTTAATCTTAGTAGGTCTTTATCTTTATTCACAAAGTTTAATAAGAGTAGAGGCTCCAAAGGAAGAGCTTGGAGAAAAGGTAATTATAACCATGCCTTCGGGAAAAACCGTTTATACCTATGAAAACTTACTTGTTGAAGAAGAAGGTAAACTTCTTTATAAAGGAGAATTAAACACGATTGATTTAACAGGTGGAGTCGTTGAACATCAAAACTGGGAATAAATAGTTAAAAGAGCTCGAATCATTAACAAAATCGAGCTTTTTTCTTTCTCTCAACTTTCCTATCAAGACCTGAAAAACCTTTGACCTTTCTAATCCAATCTCCCCTTTAAAATGTTCATTTTATTTCCTTTGATAGCAGTACTATATAAGTCCGACTTAATTTTCTAACATTTGATTTGGTTTCCTAAATGCCTCTCTTCCCTTGATGTGCCTTACTTTAAAGCATTTTTTAGAAATTCAGGCAGGGATTTGAAATGTCCAATTA
>Ga0182742_1001134_pt1 | contig 35810 bp, 43 predicted proteins | sample eDN5th37CBELigMG_FD_128880 | JGI IMG/M metagenome (GOLD analysis project Ga0182742, IMG submission 128880) | Enriched Miracle-Growth compost microbial communities from Emeryville, California, USA - eDNA 5th pass 37_C BE-Lig MG (version 2)... ... | reverse complement strand
CGATGATCCTTCTCCTGCAAATGCACTACTCCTGATCTCGCTGCTCCCGTCTCCGCGCGGGGTCTCGTGATGCGCGCAAGACCATCCCGAGACCTATCAGGAGACCCTGCGCGGGTCTGGTGATCAGCGCCGGTGCTCGCCGGCGAAACAACGAGCTCCCTTTGCGCGCGAATACGCGCCACCCAGTTCCGGCTACGATCATGAGTCGGCGCAACGGCTGTCCCATCGGCTGACGCCATGGCAAATCGCGCTGGCAGCAGCGCACGGGGCCGCTCTGGTCCATAGCCGAAGGCCAGCTCGCCTTCGGCACCTTGTTCAGCGGGGCAGTTGCTCGAACGACTTCTCCTTACTATACTTACGACTGTAAGGAACGAGGTTTCCCCGAAATGAGCACAGATGCCACCCTGACGAGCAAGGGTCAGACCACCATCCCAAAGGAGATCAGGGATCGCCTTCACATGAAAGTCGGCGACCGTATGACGTTTACATTGCTGCCGGATGGCACGGTACTCATGCGCGTGAAGAACAAGAGCGTGATGGATGTCGCCGGGCGCTTGCATAAGAAGGGCCGGAAAGCGCTTTCCGTCGAACAGCTCTCCCGCTGATGATCGGGCTGGACACCAATGTCCTCGTCCGCTTTCTGGTGCGGGACGACGAGGAGCAGTTTGAACGTGCGCAGAGACTGATTCAGCGCGAGGCGCGGGCGGGTACGCCCGTGCTCGTGAGCCATCTCGCACTCCTGGAGACAGAGTGGGTCCTGCGCAGCCGCTACAAGCTCACCAAGACCGAGATCCTCGATGCGTTTTCCGATCTCATGAGCGCGGTGGATCTGAACGTCGAGGATGACGCGGCCATTGAAGCCGCGTTGTTTACATGGAAGAACTCATCCGCACAGTTTGCAGACTGCCTGATCGGCGCGCGTCATCGAACACTTGGGTGTCGAGCAACGGCCACCTTTGATACGGACGCCGCGAAACTCCCGGGCTTTGTCGCCGCCTGAAGAGTAGATAGCCGTCAAGCGCCCCTGCGCAATTTCGCATAAGCCGTATCGCACCCGGATGCGCCGGAACTCGCGCTTCGAATCACCATCCACAATGAGACCCCGTCGCGATCTCATTCCTGCTCGCGGCCAATCGCTGATCCCTCCACGCTGATCCCGACAAGCTGCTGATACCCATCAGCAGCACGGCAGTCCGCTCAGCATCGACTCCACGCGCGGACGATCGCCAGCACCCCTGGCGACGATGCTCAACGTCTTCACATCCTGATTGGAGGAATCGTTATGACTACGTCATCCAGCAACGACGGCGCGCCGCTGCGCGTCGGCGCTACGCGATATCTGCCCAGCGGCATCATCCGGTTCGATCAATACCGATCCGGTGAAACGGCTATCGAAGTCGTCGATCAGCACGGTGAGGCTCAATACCTTGCGACAGTCGCTCTCGTCCCCTACGGCGCTCCGCATGCCGGTGAATACGGCGTCTGGCTGAAAGGTTGGTCTGAGAATGAAGGCGTTCCGGAGGCGCTCGCGGCCGCCGGCGTCGTTACGCTGACTGGTCGGCGGCACCCAACGGGATTCTGTGAAGCACAGCACGCCTACCTGACGGAGCGTGCGCGCGCGGCACTCCTAAAGCTGCGAGGTGCCCTCAATCCCGAGGCTAGCTCTCGCAATAGGAGCGCGGCATCAAGAGAACGCGAATTTCTCGGCGACAGCGTCTATGTCGAGGACGACGGCGGAATGATCCGTCTGACCGGCAATGCGTACAGTCGCGAGAACGTGATCTTTTTGGAGAGCCAGGTCTACGCGGCGCTTCGTCGGTGGGCACGAGCGCACGGCTACGAGCGCTCTCCTGCTGCCACTGATGGAATTGCCGGAGCCGACTTCAATGAAGCTCGCCACGATCCACGCTGAATTTACGGAGCGAGAAGCGTGGAACCTCGCGCAGTTCATCAAGCGCCTGCGTTTTGACCAATGTTACGAACTGACCGACAGCGGATACTCGCGCCGCGATCGCGAGGCACAGGCATACGAAATGCTTGCGGCGATCGATAAGGTCGGCAGGGCACTCAAAGACGCGGGGTACGCGCCGCGCTGAGGCGCAACTGCTAAACGGCAATCCGCCCACTTCCTCGTGATCGCTCGCAAGGCCGCTCGTCTAGACCTCATGAACCACGCGTCTCAGGTCGGCATGCTGTGAACCGCGCGCTGATATTCGTCAGTCACTTGCCCAGGCGGCCACGACCTTAAAGGCCGCGGTGCACTTCATCCGCACTGGTCTTCCTTTCTCCAGGCGCGTCGTTGCGCCTTGTTCTCAACCCTCCAAGGGGCCTCGCACCCTTGGAGGGGAGCGGGCTCCTTGGTTTTCCGAGGAGATTTCTTATGGATCACGAAACTATCCGAGCCGAGTTGCCCTCGCTCGTCGCCGGCCATCTTCCTCGCAATGTTCACAGGTTCAAGTTCCGAATCTACGACGATAAGCCGCCTGTATCGGCTCTGGGGTTCCAGGTCGATCCCGAGCCGTTTCAAGGTGTCGTCATCGCGATAACCGAGTCGGCCATCGTCATCAAGATCGCGCGCACCGTGTTCGGCGTGGTCGATAGACAACTGGCAAGCGAGATTCCTCGTATCGGCACTACGGTGCGAGTGACGCCTTATGCTCGGCACCACTTCGACGGCACACGTGTCGATGCGCCCACCGAAGAAGTCCGCCACACGGCGGACGGTCGTACCTACACGGTGCGATCCGTGATTCTGGGTGGCGCCTTGACGCGGCTTCCGGTCCCAAAGCCGCGCTGCGCGGAACTCGCGGCGCTGATCGAGCAGGTCGAGCGGTTGCCTGCGCCGGATGGATTCCGGCGTATTGCGCATCTGCTGGTCGATGCGGGCGCACGAGACTTCACGTGCGTTGATCCCGACGATGCGGACATCATCACGACATCGCCTGCCCTTCGCTTCACAGTCACCACGCTCAAGTTCACAGGACAGGTCACCGTGCTCTATGAGCGCGGCGCCGATCTGTATGCAGTAGAGCTGCACCGTAATGGCGAGCTCGTTGATCGTGTGGACGAGGTGTACTTCGACGACCTCGGTCACATCCTCGAGCAGTTGATCGACGATGGGGGCTGGCGCCAAATCCGAATCGAAACGATCTCGAGTAGCAGGCCCGGGCTCGCGACACCCACGCAGCGACGGTCTGATCACACCACCTCGTAACGACCAAAGAGTCAGCAGGCATCGAGAACCGCTCCGCGCTCGATGTCCTGCTGCTCTTCGAATTCATGTCTTTTCCCAGGAACCGCAGTCATCACAGGAGAGTGAGATCATGGCGAACTTGCACGCACATGGGACGGAGCTGTTCCGTCTCGTCAGGTCCAGCCCGACGCCCCACTCCGACTTCACCACGGAGGAGAGAACGACAGTATCGATCCGCTCCGATGGTTCGGTGCTCACCAAGCTGGACGTCAGATTCAAGCCCGACTCGTTCAACCCCACGGGCTTCTGGCACAGCTATGGCTGGAAGAAGAAGCTCGGAACAGGCGAAGCCAAGAGGCGCAGCATCACGCCCGACAAGGCACGCGATGCTTACCTCAAGAGCGGCTACACCCTCGTTGAGTGAGTCGCTGCCAGCAACCGAAGCGAGCCCTCGCTGCGAGGGCTCGCTTCAGGGCAGGGGCCTCGGGAATACAGAATCCGGCACGCGCCGCGCGCCGATTCATCCGTGACGGAATTACCGTGTCACTCAATGCTTGGCACCATGTCTGCTGACTCGAAGTCGGCTTACATGCCCAGGTAGCCTGCGATCTTCAAGGCTACGGCACAGGAAAGTCCCGCGCTGATCGCACCAGCTCGCTTAAAGCATCCCGCGCGCGAGCGTTCATCGAGTGACCCTCGATGAAGGATGCCGTCTCTTGTCCCCGGATCCGTTGGGATCCAACCACCCGTGCGGGGCTACGCCTTCCCCGCACGGGTGGGGCGTGTCTCCGCCGCCTTGTCATGCAACTCTGTTTGGAGACTCGCCATGTCTACATTATCCGCGAACGGCTCATCGGCCGAGCGATCGTACTTCGATCTTCACATTACCGGCTTCGGTTATCTCAATCGCATTCGCAACATTCCGCCCAAGAAGGGGAAAGGCAATCCCTACCTCGCGTGCACGATCGCGGCGCTCCACGGCCCCAAGGACTCGCCGGAGTACTGCTACATCGACGCGAAGGTGACCGGAAAGGACGCGATCCATCTGATCCGTCGATGCACCGAGGCAGTCGATGCCAAGCGCAAGGTGCTGATCGGATTTCGGGTCGGCGATCCGTGGATCGACCAGTTCACGTACTCCAAAGGTCCGAAGGCCGGGCAGCCCGGTGCGAGCCTCAAGGCGCGCCTGTTGTTCGTGAGCTGGATCAAGATCGACGGTGATCTGGTCTACAAGGCCGAAGCCAGGGACGGCGACGAGACGACGGGCGAGGACCCCGCCGCCGTCGAGCCCGCAGATGCAACGGTGCGTACGGAGGCGCCTGCCCCCGAGGCGGTTACCGAGACACCGCTGCTTCCCGCGTCATCGTTCTGATTCGGCCCCGTCTCTTCCGAGACATTCGTCTCTCCTTCCCGGTCGGCCCTTGTGCCTCGCGTTGCGCGAGGCACTGGCCGACCGGCCACTCATCAGGAGGATTGCCCATGATTACGATTCCCGGCCAACTGGCCATCAAGACGATCCACGGCCGCAATGGCCCGTTCAATGTGGGACGCCTCGCCACAGCCATCGGCGAGTTCGTCATCAAGAACGCGGAGCTCGACCAGTACGACGAGGGGAAGTACGACGGTGAGTTCGTCATCACCGAGATCCGTCCTTCGATGTACACCGCGAGCGGGCGCATGGTGATCGAGCTGCGAGCCCACTTGGGCGGCATGACCCTCTCCGACATCGATCGGCTCAGTAAGGACGATGCGCATCGGCTCACGCCGCAGGAGATCGATCCGATCGACGAGGAGCGTCAGGCACCGCCCCCTGCGATGCCGGCGCCGACATCAGCGCCGGCGGCAGCGCCTGCACGCAGCGATCCACTGGTCGATACGACACCGTTCGGCGCGTCCACACCGCCAAAGGCGGCGCCACGACAGAGCGACGCTGGCACGGAAGACGACGCGGCGCTCTTCGGGGTGCTCTGGCCGCTCGGCTCCGTCGTCAGGCTTGATGCGACCGTGCCTCGTCGCACGCTCCGCCAGCAGCGCGATCGGCTGACGGCCTTGGGCTACACGTTCGCACCGCTCACTCAGGATTGGCATCTGAAGATGGCCTAGCGGAGAGTGAAATGAACGATGCAAGCACGGACCCGCTACTGTCATCGTTGGCGGAAGACTTACTCGCATTCGTTGAAGATCAGCTCTCGAACAACGACGTGGCCTCGGACGACGAATTGAAAGCTCATTTCGTCGCCCGCGGGCTAACGGACGTCCAAGCCACGCGCGCGATTCGCTATCGAAGCCTCTACCTGCAGAACATCTTCCTGCAGGGGTATACGCCCATCCGCAAGAACAAACACGCGATTCGCTTTGATCCGCAGCTGGGACAGTTCCAGCGAATCAGTCGCTGACTTCTGACCGCCCAACCGGGGCAACCTCCCGCCCCGGCAGGCGTGGGTTGCCCTCTTCTTTTTCCACTTCAATCCAAGAGGACACCACCATGCCAAAACGATTGGCTCCATCGCCGCTCTGTCGCATCGCTGAGCTGCCCGACCTGATGCTGGACGGCTGCGTCTGCGACGAGCGCAATACGCTCATCTTCGCTTCGCTCTGGGGGCGCGACACAGCCATCCAGGAGTTTGTGGCACGTCTGACGCTTCGCTCTGATGAGAAGGGCATCGATCACTTTCATGTGATCACCGAGGAGGACACCGAGCTGTCAGTTTTCGTCGGCAACGTCGATACGCTCGAGAAGCGCACGACGCGGGCCTTCACACATACGCTCTTCGGATCGATGGTCCACTTGTGGATTTTCGACAAGCGCTGTCTCAAACCGGACAAGAGCAACGTCTCCGCGCTCGCCATTCTCGCCAAGAACGCGTCCCTGCGTGATCGACGACTGTGGAAGCTGGTGCAGCAGACCTGCCCGTTGCCACTGCTCGATCACTGGGGTGACACGGTCATGGAGTTGTTGCGCTCGGAGGGCATGTTGTCATCACTCCCGTTCGCCCTCGGACCCATTGAGGGCTATCGGCTCGCCATCAGCGTTCCGTCGCTCGCGGCGGTGCTTGGGCATCTCATCCGCCAGGGCGCGCTCGATGTGATTCCACGCGAGCCGCCTAACAGAGAACCGCTGCGACTCAGGCACGTCGCCTGAACGCGACGCAGGGCGTGTGCACCGTGCACATGCCCTGACGTCTTCCTCAGTTCGTATCAAGGAGATTTCCCATGGCATTGATGTTTCCGCGTGTCGCACGCAATTTCATCAAGAACGGCTACTTCCCGACCGACGAGGAAACGTTGGAGCGGGCGCTGACGGCGCTTGCGCCGTCCGCCGGTTCCATGTGCATCCTCGATCCGTGTGCCGGCGAGGGGGTCGCGATCGCCGAAGTCGCTCACGCGTTAGGTCGAGAGCACGTCCGCGCCTATGCCGTCGAGTACGACGCCGAGCGGGCCGCTCACGCTCGCGGTCTCGTGGATCGCTGCCTGCACGCCGATCTGATGGAGACGATCATCTCGCGGCAGACGTTCGGGCTCTTGTGGCTCAATCCGCCCTACGGCGATCTGGTTCGCGATCAGACGAACGGGTACGAGTTTCATGGCCGCGCCCGGTTGGAAAAGCTCTTCTACCAGAAGAGCATTCCGCTCTTGCAGTACGACGGCGTGCTCGTCTACATCATTCCTGCGTACGTGCTCGATGCGGAACTAGTCGGGTGGCTCACGCGCCATTTCACCGATCTGCGCGCTTACCGTGCGGTGGACGTGCAGTTCAAACAGGTCGTGATCTTCGGGCGGCGCATTCGTCAACGCGATCAGGCATCGAGCGACGCTCGGGCCGCTCGCGCACTTCTCCTGCAAGTCGGCCGAGGAGAAGCCGATCTCGAGGAACTGCCCGCGGAATGGCCGTTCCCGCCGTATTGCGTTCCACCGTGCCCGGCGGAGCCGGCACAGTTCTATCGAATCACGCTCGAACCCGAGCAGTTCGCCGCCGAGATTCATCGGTTGCAAGGCTTGTGGCCGTCGTTCGACACCCATCTCGGTCCCGCGCAGCAGTTGCCAAGAGCGCCGGCACGCGTGCTATCGCGATGGCATCTGGCCTTGGCGCTGGCCGCCGGCGCCATTTCGGGCGTCGTGAGATCCAAGTCCGGCCGGATCATGGTCGTCAAGGGCGACACTCACAAAGAGAAGTCGCTCAAGACCGAGTGCACCGAGAATGATGACGGCTCCATTCGCGAGACTCGCATCCTCACGGACCGCTTCGTCCCCGTCATCCGCGCCTGGGACATGACTCCCGGTTCTCCAACTCGGGGCCAAGTGCTGACCATCCGCTGATCGCGCATCGCGAACCACGAGCGTTTTGTCTTCTTTCCCTTTCATCCCGCGGGGTTGTGCCGCCCCTCGGGGGACGGTGCATGCCCTGCATTTCTCTCAAGGAGCATCACCATGTCCAATGAAAGCGAAGCGCTTCCAACAACGACCGAAAGCGACGATCTGCTCGGTGCGGACTCCTCGTTGTCCATGAGCCTTTCGGACTTCGTGGCCGAGTTCGGCGATGAGCTGCTCGACTCGCTGAATCGCTCGAATCCGCCGGTCTACACCGGACGCCCGCGGGCACATCGCACGCGGGTTCTCGAAGGACTCAAGCGAAAGCTGTTTCCCGCTCAGGCAGACGTCGTGCATGCCGTGACCGAGCAGCTCGTCAACCGCGGCGAGCGTGCCGCTTTCATCAACGGCGAGATGGGCACGGGCAAGACTGTCATGGCCATCGCCACTGCCGCGGTCCTTCACGCCGAAGGCTATCGGCGCACGCTCATCATCTCGCCACCCCATCTGGTCTACAAATGGCGCCGAGAGATCCTGGAGACGATCGAGGGTGCACGGGTCTGGGTACTGAATGGTCCCGACACCCTCGTCAAGCTTGTCAAACTGCGCGAGGCGCTGGGTGCGCGCATGCAAGGACAGGAGTTCTATGTGCTGGGTCGGGTGCGGATGCGCATGGGGTTTCACTGGCGACCCGCATTCGCCCGCCGCCGCACGCCAAACGGCGATGTGGGATGCTGCCCTCAGTGCGGAGAACCGATCGTCGACATCGACGGTGCGCCGATCAATCCGGCCGCCCTCGAAGCCGAGGAGTCGCGGCGGCGCTGCCAGCAGTGCAGCTCTCCGCTCTGGACGCTGATGCGTCCGCGCACACCGTCAGCAAGCGATCAGTCTCTAGCCGTGCTCAAGGCCCTCAAGCGTATCCCAACCATCGGCGAGGTGACCGCGCAACGCCTCATGGCGAAGTTTGGCGAGTCGTTCCTGGCTTCGATGCTGGGCGACAACCTGTTCGAGTTCATCAACTTGATGGACGACAAGGGCGAGCTCGTCTTTTCGGACCGGCAGGCGCAGCGCATGGAACGCGCCATGGCGAACATGGAGTTCGGATTCGGTGAAGGGGGTTATCAGCCCTCGGAATACATCAAGCGCTACCTGCCGCAGGGCACGTTCGATCTGATTCTCTGCGACGAGGCACATGAGTACAAGAACGCAGGCTCCGCACAGGGACAAGCGATGGGTGTGCTCGCAGCCAAGGCACGAAAGGTCGTGTGCCTCACGGGCACGCTCATGGGCGGCTACGCCGATGATCTCTTCTACCTGCTCTTCAGGGCGCTCCCTCAACGCATGATCGAAGATGGCTATCGGCCGAACGCTCAAGGCAGTCTCACGGGGGCCGCGATGGCCTTCATGCGCGATCACGGCGTGCTGCGAGACATCTATAGCGAGCATGACGCGCCTTCTCACAAGACCGCCCGGGGCAAGAAGGTCACCGTGCACACGGTGAAGGCGCCAGGATTTGGTCCTCAAGGTATTCTGCGGGCGATTCTGCCTTTCACGGTCTTTCTGAAGCTGCGGGACATCGGCGGCAACGTGCTGCCTCCCTATGAAGAGGAGTTCCGTGAAGTGGCCATGGACGCCGAGCAGGCCGAGGCCTATGCGCGGCTCGCGGGTGGTCTGACGGCGCAGCTGAGACAGGCGCTCGCACGGCGCGATACAACCTTGCTCGGAGTGGTCTTGAACGTGCTGCTCGCGTGGCCGGACACGTGCTTCCGATCGGAAACCGTCCGGCACCCGCGTACGCGCGACGTGCTGGCATTCGTTCCTGCGATCTTCTCGGACCTCGAGCGGATGCCGAAGGAACGATCCCTCATCGACATCTGCCGGCAGGAGAAGGCCTGCGGCCGAAAGGTGCTGGTGTACAGCATCTATAGCGGGACACGCGACACGACATCGAGGCTCAAGGTCCTGTTGGAGCAGGAGGGCCTCAAGACGGCGGTCCTTCGCGCCAGTGTCGAAACGTCTCGACGTGAGGACTGGATTGCCGAGCAGCTGGATCGCGGTATCGATGTGCTCGTCACCAATCCGGACCTCGTGAAAACAGGTCTCGACTTGCTCGAGTTCCCGACCATCGTCTTCATGCAGTCGGGCTACAACGTCTACACGCTCCAACAGGCTGCGCGCCGCTCCTGGCGCATTGGTCAGAAGCGGGCTGTCAAGGTGATCTATCTGGGCTATGCGGCCACTTCGCAGATGAGCTGTCTGGAGCTGATGGCGAAGAAGATCGCGGTCTCTCAAAGCACTTCGGGAGATGTGCCGGACTCCGGTCTGGACGTTCTCAACCAGGAGGGAGATTCGGTCGAGATCGCCCTGGCACGAAGGCTGGTGGCATAGCACGGCTTTTCGCTCGCGCGGCCCCTTCACGGGGCCGCGCATTCTCTCGGCTCCGACAATCGGCCCTGCGGCGACGCCCATTCTTCGCTGCGACCTCTCGCGTTTGCTGCCACCTTGATGTGGGCAACAACCAACGACATCACGGAGCGCCGCACATGCCATCTGCCTTCATCTCGCTCATACGCCGCCACGCAGCGGCCCCTTTTATCTTGGCTGCGCTCAGCCTACCGACTGGATGCGCCACCGCGCCTGAACCGATCACACCTGCTCCCGATGCCGTCGTACCTGCAGACGTTCCTACTCTCGATCAGGTACCCGTCGTGCGCAGCGGGCGGTACACGTTGACCGAGCTCGTCCCCGAGCGCGCTCAGCGCGATCCAATGGAGCAGATCGTGGACGTTGCGATCCCCGCCACGATGACTCCCACGGTCGGTGAAGCGCTGCGGTACGTCTTGCTGCGATCGGGGTACCGACTGTGCGAGGGCGACGAGGCCACGCGCGAGCTGGACGCGCTGCCTCTGCCCGCCGTGCACTTGCATCTGGGACCGCTCACGCTGCGCCAGGCGCTTGAGACTCTCATCGGCTCTGCGCGAGAGCTGACGGTGGACGAGGCGTCGCGCCAAGTCTGCGTGCGGCATCGGAGTTCTATAGGAACCGCACCCGGCGAGATCGTCTCGCGACGCCAAATGCCTCGACTTTCGATGTAACGAACGGGCGTCATCACATGAATGCCCCCACCGCTGAGTCCCGCTCCCGTTCCATTCGCGTCGTGATCGCTACCTGGCTGGCTCTCGTGAGCGCGATCGCGCTCATCGATCACGTTGCGCTATCTCAGCTGAGCACCGACGTGCGGCCTCAGGAAAGTGAGGTCGCGATCCTGCATGAGCGCGTGGCTGCGCTGGAAGGACAGCTCGACGGAATCGCTCGCAAACCGCCCTCCGTGAGCGAGTCCCGTTTCAATGTGGCGCAACAAGCGTGGGATGCACGGCTCGCGCAGCTCGAAGGGGTAATGAGTGGCGCCGTACGGCGCGATGAGCTGACCACCCTGCACAATCGCCTGAACGCGATCGAGACGCGGCTGGCCGGCATTCGACAGACACGGCCTGCCGCAACACCGCGTCCGCGCCCAGCGCAGGCTGAGCCAGCCAAGGCACCCGAAGTCCTCGCCGCGCCATTCACGGTGCTCGGTATCGACGTGCGCGGCGGCGAATTGTTCTTGTCGCTCGCGCCGTTGGGCACAGACTCGCTGAGCCAGGTGCACGTGCTTCGCGTCGGCGAGACGTACGACGACTGGCGACTTGAGAAGCTGGATGCCGCCGCGGCGGAGTTTCGCGTCGGTGAACGCTCGATCCGGCTCGAGGTGTCGGAGGGCATCAGGAAATGAGATGCCTCTCGCGTGCGATATTGGTTGGCGCCGCCGGAGTTGTGATGCTGTCCAGCGCCGCACCCCTGCCCAGCGAGGCGGCCGAGCGGGGCAGCCGCGCCACCAGCTCGCAGATGCAGCAGACCGAAGTCCAGTCTTCCGCGGAAGTGGCGTACGACGAGCAGCGCCTCGCACGTGACTGGGGTCTCAACGCCGAAGAGTGGTCGCGCTACCGGCAGCTCATGCGCGGCCCGCTTGGGGTCTACTCGCCCAATCTCGACCCGCTTACGGCACTCGGCATCGAAGCCCGGTCCGACGAGGAGCGACGCCGCTACGCAGAGCTGCAGGTACAAGCCGAGGCGCGTCGTGTGGAGAAGATGCTGGCCTATCAGCGCGCCTACGACGAGGCATGGAAGCGCCTGTACCCGACGCTCCAACCGGTGAGCAGTCCCGCACCTCGCCGGCCCGATCTGATGGCGCGGTTGCGGATGTCCGGCGAGCGTGATCGCGTTGCCGTATTCGTCAAGGACCGGTGTTCGCCGTGCGATGAGCGCGTCCGGCAACTGCAGGCGGAGGGTCAGTCTTTCGATGTCTACGTGGTCGGGACTCAAGGCGATGACGCGCAAGTTCGCCAGTGGGCGGCTCGAGTAGGCGTCGATCCCGAGAAGGTCCGCGCCCGCGCGATCACGCTGAACCATGACGACGGGCGGTGGCTTGCCATCCGCGGACAGGGCGAACTGCCCGCGGTCATGCGAGAGGTGGGGGGACGATGGGTGCGCGAGTAACTCGGCATCTCTCCACGGTGCTCCACGTGGCGTGTGCGATCTTCGTGTGCCTCGCGCCAGGCGGCACGCACGCGAACGGGATGCCACCACCGGCCTACGAGTCGGCTGCGTACATGCACGGCGTGCCGGCTGACGTTCTCTTCGCAATCGCACTCCAGGAGAGCGGTATGCTCCTGCGCGGGCGGCTGATTCCCTGGCCATGGACGTTGAATGTTGCCGGCCGCCCCTATCGCTTCGCGAATCGCGCGCAGGCCTGTGAGGCGATCAGAAGGGCGCTCCTTCACGTTCCGTCTACACGTATCGATGTGGGGCTGGGTCAAATCAATGTGGGTTTCCAGGGCCATCGCGTCGCGCACCCCTGTGCACTTTTGGACCCGTACCAGAATCTGGCGTTGACTGCACGCATCCTGCACGAGCACTACACATTGGCCGAGGACTGGGTGATCGCGATCGGTTACTACCATCGACCTGCGGGGGGTGAACGCGCAGAGCATTACCGGCGGGCGGTTCAACGGCACTTGCGGCGGATCGCTGATGCGAGCGTGCGCGCCGAAGGGACTGGCGGCACATTGCCATGAGTCGCGCACGTTGCGTTGCCATCGGGTCAGCTTGCCTCGGCACCTTCGCGCCGGTTGCACTCGCCGCCGACGCCGGTCTTATCGTCGTGCACGATGGAGGCGGGGCGTCGGCTCTCCCGTACTATCGCGAGTTGAATCTGAAGACGCCGGAACCCGGCCAGGCCGCCACACGGCCGACGATAGAGACTCCTCGTCCGCCTAATCGAGGCTACAGCGAAGGAGACCTTCTACCCGTACGCTCCACGCGTTTGAGTCCGGGCACCATCACGCCGCGCGCGATCCACGCCCCGGGTCTCAAGCCGATATTTCTGATCGGCGATGACTCGCGCTCGCGCGCCTGGCTGCGAGCGAACGCTGAGAAGCTCAACACGCTGCGCGCGGTTGGCTTCGTCGTACAGGTTGAGTCGGAGGACGCGCTGCGGTCGCTGCGACACTTGGCGCCGAATCTCATACTCGTGCCCGCATCGGGCGATGACCTGGCGCAGCGCCTCGGTCTCAAGCATTACCCTGTGCTCGTCACGGCAACGGGCATCGAGCCGTGAAGTCGCGGAGGTCGCGGCATGTCCCAGGTGCATGCGGTCGAAGTGCTCTTGCGGCCCGCCGTGGAACTGTACACGGTCGTCGTGTGCGCGCTCGCCGCGACGCTGTGCATCGCTGCGCCGTGGTCGCTGGCCCTCAATCCCGTGATGGGTCTCGTGAGCGCCGCGGCGTTCGTTACGCTCGGCGCCGTGCGGCTTCGCCAAGCATGGGCAGTGCTGCGCTATCGACGTAGCATTCGCCGCCTCCCGCGCTACGTCATGGCGAGCCGCGATGTTCCGGTGAGCGGCGAACGTCTGTTTCTGGGCCGCGGCTTCAAATGGGACCAGCGGCACACGCATCGCCTGTGGCAGACCTATCGACCGGAGTTTCGCCGGTACGTCGAACCGCCCGCGTCCTACCGTCTCGCACGTCGCTTCGAACACCGTCTGGCATTCGCGGCGCCGCCCTGGTCGAGTCTCGCTCGCCTCACCCGCTGGGATCACCCCCTCAATCCCGTTCGGCCGTTGCCGCCCGTCGGAGGGTTACCGCGTCTGCATGGCATCGAGCCGCACGAGGTCGATGTAACGCTGCCGCTCAGCGAACGAGTCGGGCACACCCTCGTCCTCGGAACGACTCGCGTCGGCAAGACGCGCCTGGCTGAGCTTCTCATCACGCAAGACATTCGGCGCGGCGAGGTTGTCATCGCTTTCGATCCGAAGGGCGACGCGGAGCTGCTGCGACGGATGTATGCCGAAGCGAAACGCGCGGGACGCGAGCGCGAGTTCTATGTATTCCATCTCGGCTGGCCGGACTTGAGTGCGCGCTACAACGCCATCGGTCGATTCAGCCGCATTTCCGAGGTTGCCACTCGCATCGCCGGACAGTTGAGCGCCGAAGGGGACTCGGCGGCATTCAGGGAATTCGCCTGGCGGTTTGTGAACATCATCGCTCGGGCCTTGGTGGAACTCGGGCAGCGACCGGACTACGCGCTCATTCAGCGTCACGTCATCAACATCGATGCGCTCTTCATCGAATATGCCCAGCACTACTTTGCGAGAGTTGAGCCCAGAGCATGGGAAGCGATCGTCCGGATCGAAGGCGGGCTCAACGACAAGAACATTCCGCGGCACATGCTCGGTCGCGACAAGCGGGTCGTCGCCATCGAGCAGTATCTGTCGCAGGTACGCGTGTACGATCCGGTGCTCGATGGATTACGTAGTGCCGTTCGATACGATCGCACGTATTTCGACAAGATCGTCGCAAGCCTTTTGCCGCTCCTTGAAAAGCTCACCACCGGCAAGATCGCGCAGCTCCTCGCGCCGGACTACTCCGATCTCAACGACCCGCGACCCATCTTTGATTGGATGCAAGCCATCCGCCAGCGTGCGATCGTGTACGTCGGCCTCGATGCGCTCTCCGATCCCGAGGTCGCTGCGGCCGTCGGCAACTCCATGTTCGCCGACCTCGTGTCGGTGGCGGGCCATCTCTATAAGTTTGGACTCGATGACGGATTGCCCGGCGCCCCCCATACCAGAGTGCCGATCAACGTCCACGCGGATGAGTTTGCCGAACTTATCGGCGATGAGTTCATTCCGCTGATCAACAAGGGCGGCGGCGCCGGCCTTCAGGTCACGGCGTACACGCAGACGCTGAGCGACATCGAAGCGCGAGTCCGCAGCCGCGCCAAGGCCGGCCAGGTCGTCGGCAACTTCAACTGCCTCATCATGCTTCGCGTACGCGAGACCGCTACAGCGAGGCTCCTGACCGATCAATTGCCAAAAGTCGAAGTGGCTGCCGCACAGCTCACGAGCGGGGCAACCGACAGCTCCGACCCCTACGGCACAACTGCGTTTACGTCACACACGCAGGATCGCATCACCGTGACGAGCGTGCCGCTCATCGAACCTGCGCACGTCATGGCGCTCCCCAAGGGACAGGCGTTCGCACTGCTCGAGGGCGGGAATCTGTGGAAGATCCGTATGCCGCTGCCCGCGCCGGATCCGGACGAAATCATGCCGGAAGACCTGCAAGCGCTTGCGGCGCACATGCGCCGGCACTATACAGAGTCGAGCGAGTGGTGGAACGCACACGCGCACGCACCGCCGGCGCCGGAGACACCACTGCCAGAAGCGCAGCTCGCAGATCCGAGTGCGCCCGTGGCCGCGACCGACGGCCACGCCTCACAGGGACACGCCCATGTCTGATCCGGCCGCCGTTGCCGAACGTCAGCAGGCGCGTCAACAAGGGTGGATTGCGGGCCTGATCGGCCTGCCGTTTCGGCTATTCGGCATGCTGTGCGGTTCGCTCCTGCTCGCCATTCTCCTGGAATGGATCGGTATGCTGTTTATCTGGTCTGATCAAGGCTCGCACCACGCAGAACAGATGCTGAGCTACGAACTGAGTCAACTCTCGTCAGATTTCCGGCGAAGCATAGTAATGGAATCCCCGGTGCAGTCCGCGCGGCGGCTTATCGAATGGACGCACGAGCACGTGGTCCTCAAGTCTGGTCTGCGCGAATGGATTGAGCTATCACGCAGTGGCACAGAGGAGGGCCGAGCAGGACTCAGACGACCTCTGGAGATGGCCTACGGCCCTGTTGAGCCGTACGCCATCGCCGCGGGGTACACCGCACTGACTTTCCTCGCCCGGTTGGTCGTGCTGTGCTTGGCCCTACCGCTGTTCCTGACCGCTGCCTTCGTCGGCTTAATCGACGGGTTGGTGCGGCGTGATCTGCGGCGCTTTGGCGCGGGCAGAGAATCCGGGTTTCTTTACCATCGAGCACGCATGCTCGTCTTGCCGCTTGCAGTCCTCCCCTGGCTTGCATATTCCGCAATACCGGTGGCCATGCATCCGCTGTGGATCCTGCTACCGACGGCAATTCCGTTGTGCATCTCCGTCAACGTCACGGTGGGTAGCTTCAAGAAATACTTGTGAAACGCTAGATCGTCTGCTTGGCGGCCAGCGGTGGATCTCCTGGCATCCTCTGTGCGCGTCCTCCTATTTGCGAAGGCGTGTTCGCCAATCGTCCCAGTTCCTCGTAGCCTCAAGCATTTCATCCGGCAGATAGAGAAGTGCGAGTACCTGTCCAGGCCGATACGGAATACACTCCTCCCTGATCTCGTACCTGTCCGCATCCGAATTTTCGAACCACGCTTCCGCAGACTGCTTTCCAGAACCAGAAGCTGCGCTGCCACGTATAAAATCGTAGGCAAAGGTGTCCGCATCCAACTTCTGCTTCAACCGCCACCGTGAGGGTACCATCGGAGCGGATAGAGACCACTCACGGCCCGCCGCGGAGTAGCAGCATAAGATCACCGGAAAATCGTCCAGCAGTGTTATCCGGAAGGCCATCGCGGTGTCGCTCGTTACGAAGTCCGCTGCGAGCGCTCTAAGATCACTGAGCGACAACACACGAAACTTGCCGATTGCAGGTCGCAACAGCGAAGTTGGCATCAGAAGGCGCGAGGAAAACTCATCCGCCTGTTTCTCCTTCACCCTATCTGCTTTCGTGTAATGCCCAAAATTCTCCGCACGGCAATAGAACGACTGCCCTCGGTGCATCGACCAGTGCCCCAGTTCGTGTCCGATAGAAAAACGGTCTCGCCCCCTGTTGCCTGAAGGGCTGATTGTAGCGATGGCACGATCACCTATGCCGAGCAGCGTTGCCGCGCAACCATCAAGCCTGCGATAGCGGACCTGCATCCCGGCATCCATGGAGATCGCCTCCACATCGATGTCCTTAGGGTCACGAATCGCAAATCCATCAATGATGGATTCGGCCAGCTGACCAGGCGTCACTCTTTGTGTTCCTTGGCACAGGAGTCAGACGCATCTTCAAGGCTCTTAGCTTGCTTGAAGAGATCCAGCACATCCTCATCAGACAGATCATTCAAGCCGCGTGCGGCAAGTGTGATTTTGGGGTGAGACGCCAAGTATCTTCGTGCCTCTGCCGCCGTATAAGCAGCGACGTCCGTACGCTTGTCCGAGACAATTGAAAACTTGCGCTTAGCATCCGCCATGCGTAGTTTTCCGGCTTCCTCACGCGCACTCATCAGAAGGCACTGGCCGAGCTTGACGAGCGATTCAGCGTTCTCGCCCTCAAGTGCATCGGTATCGGACATCGTCTGCAGCTCTTCAACGAGCGCGTCTAGGAATCGCTCGTTCCTGGGCTTGTCTCCATTGCTATGGCTCATGGTTAACTCCGCTCCTTCTTGAGCGCGGCCAGTCGCCGGCTGAGCCGCTTGCGCGCGGCATCGTATCTCTTCGCATCCCAGTTGAGCGTTGTAGCGATTTCCATGCCGATCAGGCCCTCGGCAAGGGCCTCTACGAGCAACTCCAAATCCTCGTCCCCTTCTACCACCTTCTGTACCGCCGCCAGCTCGGACTGCCCCTCGATAGCGCGGCCAGGATCTGATTCCCGACATACACCCTCGGCAAGTGGCGAAGACTCAGATTCGGACTCCTCGTCGAACGCGGCGCCGACGTCATCGACCAGCACGTAGTCCGGTCTTTGGCGGGTGCGCCAGGCAACGCTGCGCATCACACCGCGGAGCACCGTCAGCGTCGAAAGATCCCGCCGCCATTTACGCTGTCCCGTCAGCAGAAGGACCATTGCCTTTTGCAGCAGATCCTTCTCGTCCATGGCGGGTAGACCATGGGCAATAACCCGGGCCAGTTTCACAGCGCGCGCCATCTCGCCGGAATCTTGCGACAAGCGCACTAAGGCAGCGTCCACCTCGGTGCGCTCGAGGTGCTTCGGTGGTTCAGTATCGGGCATCAACATCGATCACCCTCTCCCTGTCTAATCTCCTAGGCTCGCGAAAACGGCTCCCCGGACGCGTCGTTAATAAAAATCTTTTGACGTCCGTAAGTACGTGGGCGACGGGCATAACCCCCACAAGAGCTCGTGAATCGCACCAGCTCGACATTCGCTCTCTGAAGAGGATAGACGACGATGAACCAAGACGTTAAGCACCCGCGGGTGGTGCGCATTCACATCGACAAGCGGCTCTACGAGTCGCCGACCCCGACGACCGGGGCGGCGCTCTACCTGCTCGCCCAAGTCCCGGCTGGGCAGCAGCTGTTCAAGGAAGGGCACGGCCACGATGACGATTTGCCGATCGCAAACGACCACACCCCAATCGAGCTCAAGAACGGCGATCACTTCCGGACAGGCAAGCCCGAGCACGGCAGCGTCACCATCTACGTGAACACGGACCCGTTCGTATGGGAGCGGCCGCAGATCAGCTACGACGAGGTCGTGAAGCTGGCGTTCCCGAACGGCCCGTTCGAGGGCAACGTACGCTACAGCATCACTTGGACGAGGCCGGATGGTTCGGAAGGCGCGGTGCTCAAGGGCGGCAGGGTCAAGGTGGTCGATGGGATGAAGTTCGATGTCCGCAACACTGACAAGTCTTAACCCTGACCTCGCGATGCTGGAGGCGGATGGATATCGCCTCCGCATCGTCCGCGGCGTCGCCAATCACCTCATCATCGAAGGGATCCCGGCCGTGAACACCAAGGGAGAGGTGGTCTTTGGAGACATCTACACGCCGCTGGAGATCGACGCGACGGACAAGGTGAGAAACCCCGTCGCAAATCACCAGTGCTGGTGGATCGGCGCTGACCCGCCATGCGATCACACGGGCAGAGTCATGGACGAACTCATCGCCAATCCGGGCCCCGAAGATAAGGGTGATGGCATCACGACGCGCGTCGGGATGTCTAGGAAGCTCAAGATCAGCGGCGCGCAGATCCCGTATCCTGACTACTACAAGAAGCTCACCACCTACATCGCCTTGATCTGGTCGCCTGCCGCCCAGCTCGACCCGCTGTGCACGCCGAAGCTCGACAAGCCCGTGGCCGCCGTCGTGGAAGCGCAGGCGAGTGTCTTTCACTACCCGGACATGGCGACCACACGGGCGGGGATCGGGGCGGCAACGACCAAGCTCCTGGTCGACAAGGTCGCGATCATCGGGCTCGGCGGCACGGGATCGTACATCCTAGACCTGCTCGCCAAGACTCCGGTGCGTGAGATTCACCTCTTCGATGGTGATGAGTTCGAGCTGCACAATGCATTTCGCGCGCCCGGCGCGCCGGCGAAGGAAGAACTCACGAAGCCTAAGAAAGTCGTATGGTTCGGTGCCATCTACGACCGCATGCACAAAGGGATCATTCGGCATCCCGGCCACGTCGTTGCCGAGAACCTCGCAGAGCTTCGCGGCATGAGCTTTGTCTTCCTCTCCATCGACGACCCCAAGGCGAAGAAAGTCATCGTGGAGTTCCTGCTGGCGGAAAAGATCCCGTTCATCGACGTCGGAATGGACGTGTCGCTCGATCGGGACGTGGCCTTGAGAGGCCAAGTCAGGGTCACACTCGGCACGCCGGCAGTGAAAGATCACATCGAACAGGTGGTGTCGTTTGCCGACGGTCCGGAGAACGACGTCTACCGGAACATCCAGGTTGCCGACTTGAACATGCTGAACGCCGCGCTCGCCGTCATCCGCTGGAAGAAATGGCTAGGCTTCTATGGCGACGACATTAACGAATACCACAGCCTTTACAACATGCAGACCGGCAGCATCATCAAAGGGATAGTTCGGTGAGGATCAGCACGATCAGGCCCGAGTACGTGGAGTCCTTCCCCAAGTCACTGGAGGACGGGGTGCTGTACATTTCGCGGTCCTTTGGGACTGCATGCCACCGTTGTTGCTGTGGGTGTGGCACCAAGATCGTCACGCCACTTCGCCCTACGGAGTATCGGTTAACGGTTGTCGGGGGGCGAGTCTCACTCTACCCGTCGATCGGGAACTGGAATCATCCATGCCGATCCCACTACGTGATCCGCAGCGGACAAGTGATCCGGGCCGGCGCTATGGAACAAGCCGAGATCGATCTGGGCCGTGCATACGATGACGCAGAGAAGCGTGCATACTATATACGGCCTACGCAGTCTTGGCTCACGGAGCTCTGGAACTGGATCAAGCGCATCTTCCAATAGCGACCAGACACTCGCGATGATGCCATATCGCGAACACGGCCTTAGCGAGCAGGCGTCGCGCGCAGCCGAACGAGAGTCAAGTGCACTCGATCGAGACTTCGCCGGTCGGATGGCACGCTCCGCGAGCGTGATCGCATGATCGCGGTTTGCGCGAGTATTCCGCCAGAACAATGCGCGCTCATGCGATGACGCATCCCGAGTCACTCGTCGACAGCGCCAGCCCGAACCACCGTCCACACTAAACAGGCAGCACCCTCATTCGCATTCATTGAAGCGCGGAGTCGTATCCGGCTTCAGCATCACGCTCCTCATCGAAAGACGAGGAGCGTCGATGCGAGATATCGCAATCCTCCGCAGAGCCCTACTCGCTGCTGCACTCGCAGCGAGCTTTGGTATTTGTGTGAACGCATCCGCGGATGATGATCTTCAACGTGCTCACCTCGCAGCGCTCCTACGCCAGCTCGACGCACTCGATCGCCTCGCGCAGCAAAGCGCGCTCTCCGCCCCAAATAGCGGTCGCTACCACTTCGATTTCGCGCGGCTGCGCGGCGACATCGCGCGCATGCGTGCAGGTATCGAGGACTACCTCAGCCCGCGACGCGCGCAGCCGCGCGACCCCACCGAACTGAGCGGGGACTATCGGCGCGAGGAGCCGGCGCCGTGACAGCCGATCAGCTCACCGCATTCACAGCGAACGGCGGCTTTCACCCTTCCGCACTCGCCACGCTCTTGTTGGGTGCGACGTTCGCCGTCCTACTCGTATGGGGCGTGTGGGCGTTGCACGCGGCGTATGTCGGATGGAGCGACAGCAGCATCTCCGGCCGGCAATTCTTTGCCGTGCTCGTCCGACTCGTCGCCCTGTACCTCGTGTTGACCTACTTCCTGCTCTCCTGAAACCCCAATCCGAGGATTCGTATGAACCAGACCACAACTGCCATTTGCCGACACGTTCATCTTCTTCCGTTCGCGACGCTGCTCCCGGTACTCGCACAGGCCCAGGGCCTGCCCACACTGGAGCCTCCATCGCGAGGACCCGGAAGCGGCATCATGGAGACGCTGCAGAACTACGGCTACGACATGATCCTGCTCGTCGCGTTGCTCGTGATCGCGACGATGTTCATCGGTGTCTGCTACCACGGATACAGCGTCTACTCCGAGATTCATACGGGGCGAAAGACATGGGGCGAGTTCGGTCTTACCGTCTCTGTCGGCGCAGTGCTGCTCGTCGTGGGCATCTGGCTCCTGACCCAGGCTACCGAGATTCTCTGAGGGATGGGCGGCATGGCCGAGGGCACCGATCCGCGCCGGGACGCCGTGACGTTCCTGCCCCATCGCCTCAATCGGCAGCCGGTCATCGTTCGCGGACTGACGGCCGATGAGCTGTGGATCACGACCGGTGTCTCGGCCACCTGCGGCCTTGTCGTTGGGCTCCTGTTCGCGAGCCTCACACATCAATGGGCGATCGTGCCGACGGCCATCGTCCTCTGCGTCGCTGCGGGGATCTTCCTTGGTGGCGGCGTGCTACGCCGTCAGAAGCGAGGGCGCCCGGAGACCTGGCTCTATCGGCAGCTTCAATGGTGGGTCCGACGCCGTGTGCCGGCGCTCTCGGCATATGTTGGCGGGAGCGAGTTCATCACGCGATCCGGTTACTGGACGACACGTCGAACGACAAAGAGAGACTTGCGATGAGCCGCTTCAAGAACGAAGTCGCACATCTCAAGGCGCACGTCCAAACACTGCGCGCCGCGTCGCTCGCGTCGCTCCTCCTTGCAACGCTGCTCGCTCTTGGATGGTGGAACGCGCCGCGCGATCTCACGATTCACGTCCCGCCGGATCTGCGCTCAGGCAGCATCCGCAAGTGGTGGGACGTGCCACCCGAGTCGGTCTACGCGTTCACCTTCTATGTCTTCCAGCAGTTGAACCGATGGCCCACGAACGGCGAGGAAGATTACGCCCGAAACATTCACGCGCTGTCCGCCTACCTGACGCCCGGCTGTCGAGCATTTCTGGAACAAGACTTCGCCACTCGGCGCGACCGCGGCGAGCTGCGTCAGCGGGTGCGAGGCGTCTACGAGATTCCCGGCAGAGGTTACGGCGATGCGCCCGCCGAGCGTGTGAAGGTGATCTCGGCCGATGACTGGCTCGTCACGCTCGATCTCGCCGCAGACGAGTACTACGGCACGGAGCAAGTCAAGCGCGCCTTGGTTCGCTTCCCCATCAAAGTCGTGCGCTCCGACGTCGACCCGCAGAAAAACCCCTTCGGGCTCGTGCTCGACTGTTACAGCCGCCCGCCGGAGCGCATCACGCCCGCGGCATCCGAGACGCCAGCAGCGCACTCTGGATTCCCACAGCGCAAGACTGACTGAGGCAGCACACCGGCATCTGATCGTAGATATGAGGACATTCATCCCGAAATATTCTCTATGGAGCATGGTCGCATGCAGCGCATTCGCCTTGGGGCTGCTGCCCAAGGGCGAGGCAGTGGAAATTCTCCATTGGGAGCGGCTACCCCTGACCGTGTCGCTAGTGGTCGGCGAAGAGCGCGTCGTGTTCCTTGATCGGAATGTCCGCGTTGGCGTGCCGGACGCGGTAGACGGACGGCTTCGCGTGCAAAGTGCAGGTGGTGCGATCTATCTGCGTGCCAACGCGCCAATCGAGTCCACCCGCCTGCAACTGCAGGACGCCGAAACCGGTGCACTGATTCTCGTCGACGTCACGGCGGTGCCCGCCACACCCGGCGCCGCACCGCTCGAGCCGATTCGTATCGTCGACGCAACTCGGCAGGCCGAGAGAGATGAGGGAGACAGGCGCGACTGCGGCAAGAGCGGCCCGTGTGCAGCCGATTTCATGCAGGCTGCTCCGCGAACGCCAGTAACTGTGGTCCTCACGCGCTACGCCGCGCAAAGTCTCTACGCGCCGCTGCGCACCATCGAAGAGGTCGCCGGCATCGTGCCCGTCGCGCTGCCCCGGAATCTGACCCTCGAGACGTTGCTGCCTGGGCTTGCGATCCGGGCGAAAGCGCTGGCGGCCTGGCGCCTTGCGGATCATTGGGTCACGGCGGTCCGGCTCACCCACACTGCTCAAGGGTGGCTGACACTCGACCCGCGGACGCTGCAGGGCGATTTTGTCGCCGCAACGTTTCAGCACCCAACGCTCGGACCCGCTGGCGAGTCCACGGACACAACGGTCGTCTACATCGTGACGCGAGGGCACGGGCTGGCTGAAGCGCTCCTACCCGCGATCAGCCCCATCGATGCGTCGATCAACGTGCCGCCGTCTTCCCTTCGGGACGGAGGCCACGATGAAGAGTAGCGGACTGCTCAAGTGGCTCATGATCCCGGTGCTGCTGCTTGCAGCATTCATCGCCGTGCGATTCCTCTCGGCCGATGCGCCGCCGGAGACTGCTGCGGATGGCGCAACAACCGGAACTCCTCTCACCGCTGAGGAGATGAAGGCACTCGGGATTGAGGGCGATACGCCGCAAGACACATTGGCAACGCTCGTCGCGCAGGTGAAGCAATTGCGTAGCGAGCTCAAGGGCGCGCTCGACGATAACCAGCGGCAGCGCGCCGAGAACGAGCGACTTCGTCAGCGCGAAAGCGCAATCGACCAGCGCATCCAAGACAGCCTCGCCGCCGAGCGCGACAAACTGCAGGCGGAGCGTGAGCAGTCGAGCCGCCAGCAAGGAGAAATGCGAAACCGTTTGCAGGATCTGGAGCGCCGCCTCAACAGTCTGTCTACCCAGTCGCCTCATGCTGAGCTGCCTGTGGGGCTGGGCTTGCGGGACGATGACGCGGACGTGTTGACACACGATCGTGTACAGTGGGTCGAGCCCGAAGACAGGCTCCCCGCCGGGCGATCCAGGCGGCGTGCCACATCCTCCACCGAATCGCCAGTCAGTGACGTGCAGTTTCCGACGAGCTTCGCGCCGGCCGCTGATTCCAGCGCAAGCAGCGAAGCCACGGAGAGGGCTGACGGATCGCAGGCCAAGGGTGCGGAATCGACCTCTCTCCAGCCCATCTACACCGTACCTGCCAATGCGACTCTCGTCGGTTCGGTCGCGATGACCGCGCTCGTCGGTCGCGTGCCGATCGACGGCACCGTGCACGATCCCTATCCGTTCAAAGTCGTGATCGGTCGCGACAATCTCGCCGCCAATGGCATCGAACTGCCCGATCTCGCGGGTGCGGTTGCGAGCGGCACGGCATCAGGCGACTGGACACTTTCATGCGTGCGCGGCGAAATCCGGTCGCTGACGTTTGTATTCGATGACGGCACGATTCGCACGCTATCGTCATCGTCCTCCTCGAGAAACCGAGACTCGGCGAGCCCTTCTCAGGGAGGCCTCGGCTGGATCAGTGATCCGTATGGCATACCCTGCGTAACTGGTGAGCGACGAAGCAACGCTCAGCAATACCTGGGCTCCCAAACGCTCATTACGGCCGCCGGCGCGGGCGCGGCCTCGCTGATCAAGTCCGACCGTGGCGGCACCGCGGTCATCACGAGCGACGGCAACATCGTGGGCACGGTCGGCCTCACGGGCCAGGAAGCGATGGGACGCATCCTCGCCTCCGGCGTGCAGGACCTGTCGCAGTGGGTCAACAAACTCTACGGCCAGGCGTTCGCAGCGATCTACGTGCAGCCTGGCGCACGCGTCGCCGTGCATATCGAGCAACCGCTCACCATCGACTACGACACGCAGGGCCGTAGAGTCCTTCATCTATCGGGAGGGACTCATGTCTCGTCGGATCTCGATTGACCGGCGCAGCTCGCCGAGCGCGCTGACAGCTGTCGTCGCCGCGATCGTGCTCGCCGGCTGCGCTACGAGCAAGGAGCAACTCCTACCTCACGGGGAAGCAACGATGCTCAACATCTGGGAGCAGGAGACCGATCGATCGGGGTCGCAGCACCTGCTCGATGCGCGACAGTCCTTGCGACGACCTCTCACTGATGTTGACGTGCGGGCAGAGCGCGACACCTACTCACGCACGGCTGCCAATGAGATCCCTCGGCAGTTCAAGCGCCTGCCGAATCCCGATCTTGTGATGTATGTGTTTCCGCACCTTGCCGGCAGCGAGCGCGTACCCGTGCCAGGCTACAGCACAGTGTTCCCCTTGCATGCACGCGTGCACTACGCACTGCCGGGCGAGCGCACGCAGGACTATTGATGCTGACGGTCGGCGCATGAAGGCGGCGCGGCGCAGTTCTTTCCTCTTCTCGCGTGTGCGCAATGCGCAGGAGGCAGTATCAGCAATTGGCGCCGATACGTTTGATGAGGCGCCGGATGCATGGGAGCGCTATGTGAATAGGCTGAGTGTTCAAGGGATTCCAGCACCCGGTGTAGCGCATGATGTACGACGCAAGCCCGCGACCGTCGCGGACGAGCAAGCGCTCTACGACGTCGGTCCCTCCTTCGTCGACCTGCTGCCGTGGGTCGAGTATCTGCCGCAATCACAGTGCATGCTGCTCGATGACGGAGAATCAGTGGCAGCGTTCTTTGAGCTGACCACAATCGGAACGGAGGGCCGCGATGGGCAGTGGCTCGCGCAGGCGCGCGATGCGATCGAGAATGCACTGCAGGACAGCTTTGAGGAACTCGACGACCATCCCTGGGTGGTTCAACTCTACGTGCAGGACGAAACCGATTGGGCGACCTACCTGCGCACACTGCACGAATACGTGCATGCTCGCGCAAAGGACACGGCGTTCACTCGCTTCTACTTGCGTCTCTTTGAGCACCATCTACAGGCGATATCGAAGCCCGGTGGTCTATTCCACGACGACACGGTGACTCGATTGCCCTGGCGCGGACAGACCCGCCGCGTGCGCATGGTCATCTACCGCCGCGTCCACGACACCCGCCGTGCAGCGCGGCCCAGCGCATCGAACACCTCCTCGCGGCGCGGTCCCTCTCCCGAAGATGCATTGGGCGTGATGTGCGACCGGATGACCCGCGGATTATCGAACGCCGGCATCCGCGTTCGCCGTCTGCACGCCGCGGACATTCACGCGTGGCTTTTGCGCTGGTTCAATCCGCACCCAACGCTGCTCGGGACATCGCCTGACGATCAGGAGCGCTTCTACCGTCTGGCAGCCTACCCCGAGGAGAGTGAGCCCGGGCAGCTTGAGCTCGCGAGCGGCGTGGACTTCGCCCAACGCCTCTTCTTCGGCCAACCCCGGTCCGACGTCAACCGCGGAGTGTGGTACTTCGACGGCCTACCGCATCGGGTCATCGTGCTCGATCGGCTGCGCAAGCCTCCCGCGATCGGCCACCTCACCGGTGAGGCGCACATGAGCAGTGATGCGGTCAGCGCCGTGTTCGACCAGCTGCCCGAAGGGACTGTGATGTGCATGACGCTGCTTGTAACGCCGCAGGATACACTCGAAGCACATCTCAATTACCTGGGGCGCAAGTCCGTCGGCGACACGCTCGACTCCGAGCAGACTCGCCAGGACCTGCAGCAGGCGCGTTCGATCCTCCGCAGCGCCCATAAGCTGTATCGTGGCGCGGTCGCGTTCTATGTCCGCGGGCATGATCTCGAAGACCTGGACGAGCGAACCCGACAGGTTACAAACGTCATGCTCGCGGCCGGCCTTCAGCCCGTGCGCGAGGAAGACGAAGTCGCTCCGCTCAACAGCTACCTGCGTTGGCTCCCGTGTGTCTACGATCCAGCCAAGGACCGACGCGCATGGTACACGCAGCTCATGTTCGCCCAGCACGTCGCCAATCTCGGGCCGTTCTGGGGGCGCAGCCAGGGTACCGGCCATCCGGGCATCACCTTTTTCAACCGCGGCGGCGGACTCGTGTGCTTCGATCCGTTCAACCGAGCCGATCGACAGATGAACGCGCACTTGTTCTTGTTCGGCCCTACCGGCAGCGGCAAATCAGCGACGCTGAATAACCTCCTCGTTCAATCTCTGGCGATCTACCGTCCGCGACTGTTCATCCTCGAAGCGGGCAACTCATTTGGGCTCTTCGGTGAATTCGCCGAACGCCTGGGGCTCACCGTTCATCGCGTCAAGCTCGCTCCCGGCTCCGGCGTCACGCTCGCACCTTTCGCCGATGCCCGACGGCTCGTCGAGACACCCGCACAGGTCGAGACGATTGACGCGGACGCCATTGATGAGCCGGGCACCGCCTCGAATCAAGACAGCGACGAGAAGCGTGACGTTCTTGGCGAGCTCGAGATCACCGCTCGATTGATGATCACGGGCGGTGAGGAACGCGAAGAGTCGCGGACGACTCGCGCCGACCGCAGTCTCATCCGCCAGTGCATCCTGGACGCCGCGCGTAGGTGCACGTTGCAGCGGCGTGTGGTCCTCACGCAGGACGTTCGTGATGCGCTCCGTGCACGGGGCAACGATCCGCTCCTACCAGAAATCCGGCGGACACGCCTGCTGGAGATGGCCGACGCAATGGACATGTTCTGCCAGGGTGTCAACGGACAGTTGTTCAACCGCGCGGGCACATCGTGGCCGGAAGCCGACATCACCCTCGTCGATCTCGCGACGTTCGCACGCGAGGGCTACAACGCCGAACTGTCGATTGCCTATATCTCGCTCGTCAACACCGTGAACGACATCGCCGAGCGCGATCAGTTTCTCGGGAGACCGACCTGCTTTGTCGTCGACGAGGGCCACATCGTTCTCAAGAATCCGCTGCTGTCTCCCTTCTCCGTCAAAGCCACGAAGATGTGGCGCAAGCTGGGGCTCTGGTTCTGGCTCAGCACGCAGAATCTGGACGACTTTCCCGCTGCCGCGCAACCAATGTTGAGCATGATCGAATGGTGGATATGCCTCAGCATGCCACCGGATGAAGTCGAGAAGGTCGCGCGCTTCCGAGAGCTGAACGCCGCGCAAAAGCGCCTCTTGCGCTCTGCGCGCAAGGAGAGCGGCAAGTTCTCGGAAGGCGTTGTCTTATCAAAGTCGATGGAGGTGCTGTTCCGCGCCGTTCTCCCGAGCATCAATCTGGCGTTGGCGATGACGGATCCGGAAGAGAAGAACGAGCGCTACAAGCTCATGATGAAGCACGGATTGGGCGAACTGGATGCCGCGCTCAGGATCGCTGAGGCGATCGATCGCGCACGCGGGATCGAACCCGTCCAATTGGACGGCTTGTGATGAACGGGAAGCGCATGCTATCGGCCGAGAGCGACTTGGCGCTGAAACCCTTAGCCCATCAGTGCGAACTCGTTCAGTCGCCGGATAGCGGTATGAACGAGCTTAGCTCGCTCGCGGTCCTCGCGGTTCTCAAGGTCGAACATGCATCGACAAGCGCGCAGCGTGCCGGACCAGTGCGGCGATGCGCCGAAGCGTAACGGCTCGCCGGCCTTGGTCCTGAAGGCCTGAAACATGAGTCCCTGCTTCGACTGCGCTCCCAGATCCACAGCCCTGTCGAACAGCGCGGAACGGGAACGATCGGCGATAAATACGCGCTGGCCGTCATCCAGCCAACCCGCCTCCACGTGGGCGTTGGCTCCGGCGCGAGCGCGATAGTGCATAGGAATGTCTCGCAAGCGCTGACCGGCTTCCATGATCCAGGCGATCCGCATGGCGCCGAGCAGGTACCAGCCACGCTCCCCGGTGAAGGTTTCCCAGCCTGCACCGGTGTTGGAGCAGAGCATTCCCCAGAACAGAAGCACGTCGTCTCGCTCGGCGAGACGGAGGGCTCCACCGCGGCCATTACTCACGCACTCACCATACGTGAGGTTCTGCCAATCGGGGTCGAGATGCGTGCATGCAGCCCGTGCGCCGCGTGTGAACGGTCGCATGTCGGCCGGGTAGGCCACGCCACTCTCGTCAGGGAAGGATACGAACCTGAAGGTACCATCCGGGAAGATCGGACTGCGCGCTCTGGACCAGTGCCTAGCGTTTGCCCCGACGTTCACAAGATAGATTCGCATGCGTGTTCCACCTACGATCCTCGGCTCAGAGCCCGTGGTCACCTGCAAACCGGCAGGCACTTCGGACGACACCGATCTCCGCTGCTCGCGAGCTTGAAGCGCGACGATCGAACCGGCGACGGCGGCGCACTGCTGGCAAGCGCAAGGATCTTCTGGACCTCCCGCTTTTCTGTTTCGCTCATCGAATCGATCATGACGTGTCGTAACCGCCGACCATAAATGCGTTCGGCAAGCTGAGGCGCATGGGCGCGAAAGAGGTCCCCGTCTGTGCCGAAGTTCAGAAAATGGTCGAAGGTCCACGTTGGTCCACGCCTGAACCATCGCCCAGCCTTCGGGCCGATCCCGATCCAGTTGATCTTGCCCGCAATGCCACAGGTGCGGGGCTCGTAACCGAGGCCTCCGATGCCAATAACAGCGTCGAACTTGCGCCTACGGATAGCGCCCATGCAGTCTTTGATGCCAAAGCACCCGATCGGACCGGGGTCATCGTCATGCGTGCGTTTGTAGACAAGGACTCTCATGCTCCGTCCTTTCTCCTTGATCGCTCCCGCGGTTGGAGCCTCGCCAGCTTACATTGGCATACAACTCCGGTGCCAAGCGACTGCAAGGTCCACCGGTCGGGTTAGCGAGCATCGGTCGTTTGTCCCGTAACGCGCAGGCGAGCGCCGTGTAGCTGCCAAAGCGGACCGCCGTGCATTCTCATTGCTTGCGGCGGATTCAATCCGATTTGCCGGAGCATCGCAGTATTGATTCCACTCCGGTGAACTCTCATGCCGGCATCGTTTGCCCGTTATGCCCTTCAAATCGGCCAGCGAATCACCTGGCTCCCGGCAGCCTATTGCGTAGTTGCGATGATTTCGGTCGCCGCCTCAGCGACCGATGTGTTGGTCGTGACCGATCAGCAGCATCCCGTTAGCGACCGGATTGGTATACGGGTGATAGATCTCGATGCGCCTGGTCGGATCGTTGATTCGGCACTGGCAGCGGGGCTACCGACCGATCCGACGCGGGCGGCTGCCATCGCGCGTCAACGATTGCAGGGCGGAAGTGATGCACTTCAGAAGCGCTTGGCGCTTGCATACCAGGGTGTCATTGAGGCCTGGAGTCTAGGCATCACCAAGATCCCCGCAGTGATCGTCGATCGCAAGTACGTCGTCTACGGAGTGCAGGACGTGGACCGCGCCGTGGCAATGATCGAGCGGTATCGGAGCGCGCAACGATGAAGCTTGCATCCCGCCGCTCGCTGCGCACCGTGATCGCATCGCTCTTGTTCAGCATGGGCACCTCTGCATTCGCCATCGACACGGCGCGGATCATGTCCTCCGTGCTATCTGCAGACTGCCTCGAATACCGCATCGTTGGCATCTGCTTCTGGCTTCGCTGCACGCTCTTCGGCTGCGATGTGGAAACCTCCGTGCAGGTCCGTCACTACGTTCCCGACGCCGTCGTCTCCAGCTACAGCAACACGGGAGAGAATCCTTGGAGCGAGGTCGCCTTCATGAGCCCGCCGAACGCCACGGCGGAGGGCGGCGGCGATGGTTCGACAGATCAGTCGAACGAGAACGACCTGGCGAAGTTCAAGAACGCGGACGTGATCGGCCACCCGGCCGGTGCTGTGTTCAATGAGTTCGTCGGCCAGTTCGGCTACGTCTGTCCCGGTGCAGGTACACCTTTCGCACCTTATCTGCTCAGCACGCTCGATACGATTGCGTGGCGCCACAACCTCCCGGAGATGTTCTATCCCGAGGCATTGATTCCGGGGTCACGCGAAATCGGAAGCCGCCAGTCGTTGAATCTCTGGGGCAACGTCTATCCTCGCGGCGGATTCCTGCATCAAGTCGACGACTACAAGGCCGCCGCCGTTGTTGCGCAACGCGCGGGCGATATCGTGACTCGTCGCGGGCAGATTCACGTCTATCAGACGCTACTGTCGAACGAACGTGACGGTTACTGGCCGGCGGGACCGTTGACCGAAGGCGATCCGTCCACGGGCAAATGGCAGGAACTGACGCCCAGACTCTCGGCGAGTTGCGCCGTTTTTCCGCATGCCAATCCGCGCATACAAGCGACCGACGGCGCTTACGCGTGGGCGCTGTGGCGTCCTTACAGCTGCTGCGAGCGCCAGGGGCAGATCTTCCTGGGCCATGTTGAATTCGGCGACTGACCGCAGCGCTCACAATGCGGCGATGCCCAACCTCGCGTTGCCTGCTGCCGGACGCAAGGACGTGCGGTGAACTGTTCCGCAGCATCCTTCTCAGCCGGTGACCGATCATGCCCACGTCCACTGCACTCCGTCTCGCAAGCAGAATGGCTCTCTTCGGCGGGTGGCTCTCCCTCTGTAGCGGTTCTCTATTCGCCCAGACCGCGATCGACGACAGCACTCGCATCCAGGGAAGCGTGATCGACGATCACGTGCTCTACACGATTGGCGGCGGGCGCGCCGTCTCGATGAGCGCGGCACCTGACATGCAGCGCTATGGCGTGGGGATCGGCTGGAACAGCAACCTCATGTGCGGCGACATGGATCTGGAAGTGACGCTGCGCAATCAGCTCAACGGCATCACGGACGGGTTCCAGGCCATCATGAGCGACATCATCCAAAGCGCCACGGCTGCGGTCGCCTCATTGCCCGCTCTCATCATCCAGCGCGCCGATCCCGGCCTGTACAACCTGCTCACCAATGGCATCCTGCAGGCGCGGTTGGATTTCGACCGCAGCAAGCTCACGTGCCGTCAGATTGCAGATCGGATGGCCGAGCTCGCGGGCGGCCAGTTGGGCTGGGATCAGCTGGCAGAAGGGTTCGCGCTCAAGAATGCGGTCGCGAGCACCGATGCGGTATCGGCGATCGAAGAGGCGGAGAACAACCGCGGCAACAACGGGGTGCCCTGGATCGGTGGCGAGAACGCCGGCGGCCAGGGACAGGAGTCCATCCGAGTCGTGAGCGATGTCACGCGAGCCGGCTACAACCTCTTGAACGGTCGCGCCATCACCGACACCTCGCCGATTGACCCGGCGGCCTGTAACGCCCGTCTCACGTGCGAGGCCTGGTCATCGCCCGATGCCGCAGCCGCGTGGGCAGTCCGTGTGCTGGGTGAGACCGAGCATCAAACCTGCGAAGACTGTACCAAGACGCAGACGACCGCCGGCGTCGGGCTCACGCCGCTCATTCAGGAAGAGTACGAGCGCAAACTTGCCGCCCTGCAAGGACTCGTGACGGGCACTCAAGCGCTGACGATCGAGAACCTTGAGGCAGCCGGTAGCAGCGCCCTGCCCATCACGCGGGGCGTCATCGAGGCGCTGCGCGACGAGCCGGACCAGAACCTCCTTGCGAAACGCCTGGCCTCGGAGGTGGCGCTCGCCACGGTGCTCGAACGAGCGCTCTTGCTCCAGCGGCTGCTTCTCGCGGGCGGCAAGGAGCCGAACGTCGCTGCGAATCAGCTCGCACAGGAGGCCATCGCCCGGGAGAGCGATTGGCTCAACCGCGAGATCGAGAACCTGCGCACAGAGCTTGAGGTTCGGCACGCGCTGGCCTTGAACGCACCCATGGCCATCATCGAGCGCCACAGCACACGCAGCGATGCCTCGCGCAGCATCTCCCAAGATGATGCGCCCAACCGGCTGGATGAGATCCAGAGGCCTGGCGGCGGTCGGCGGAACTGACGGTGAACACGATCGTGCAGGGCAAAGCGCCCCTCCGTCGCCGTGTGGTGCGGCCGCTGTTGGGCGTGCTTGCGAGCCTGCTCCTCGCTGCCACCGTGAACATGATCGGCATCTGGCTCATCGGTGATGTGAGCGGTTGGAGCCGCTGGCTGCACGAGCACAGCGGGCACTTCGCCGTGTGGCGCGGACTCTTGTACGGGGCGACCAGCTTCGGATGGTTGTGGATGCGCAATCGCGTATTGCGCCGGGAACCGAGCCCCGAGCCACGAACCCGTCTGCTTCGGGCGGAGATTGCGGCAGTGTTCGCCGTCGTGACGCTCGAAGGCGTGATGTTCCTGCAATCACGATAAAGGCGCCAAGCAAGACCCATGACGCTGTATACGAGCGACTACCTTGAGTACTACCTCACGCTCGTTGGCTGGCTCATCAGCAACGGCATCTGGAATCTTCTCGTTGCGAGCGGGGCCGTTGCGCTGCCATTCATCGCCATCATCGTGCAGGAGTGGCTGCGAGCACGAGGGGAAGGCGCTGATGAAGGCAACAAGGGTGTGCTCTCGTCCATCCGCATCGAGACGCGTGTCTGGGTTGCGATCGTCGTCATCGTATTCGCAGGCATTCCGTTCATTCGGGTCGACCTCAACACCATCCAGTTCGACCGAACGCGCTCGCTGCAGTGTCAGGTGACCCTTCCTCTGCCTGCGCAGACCGGCTGGGAGCCGGTGTTCACCGAGCTCAACGGCCAATCCGCCCAGGTCCCCGTGTGGTGGTTCTTCATGCACGCACTCTCGAAGGCCATCACCGGTGCAGCGTCAGCATCCATTCCGTGCGGGACGGACCTGCGACAGATGCGCATCGAGATCAATGCCACACGCATTGACGATCCGCTGCTGTCACAGGAGATCGCCGATTTCGGTCGGGATTGCTACGGCCCGGCGCGGGCGCGATTGTTCGCAAGCCGGCCCGCCCTCGGTGAGGATGAGCTGAACGACGTGACGTGGATCGGCTCGAGATACTTCCTCTCAACACCAGGACTCTACGATACGTACCACTCCAGCACGCCGCGCGATGCTTGGCCGTACGATCCTGTGCGAGATGCCGGTCTGGCTGAAGTTCCGAGCGGTGCGGGCTACCCGACCTGTCAGGAATGGTGGTCCGATCCAGACAGCGGTCTGCGAGCCCGTTTACTCGCGCAAGTCGAGCCGGATCTGCTGCTGCGATTCCGTCGATGGGCAGGATTTCTGTCTCAGGATGACGTCGATGATGCGGTCATTCGTGCCATCGCATCGCCTCGCCAACAGGTCGTCAGTCACGGCCAGGTCTACACGGACTACGGCGGGCGGATCGGCATGACCGTCCCCAATCTCGCGACGCGTATCGCGGCAGATCTTGGAATCATGATCGGCACGCTGGGCTATGTGCCGGCGATGGACGCTGTGCGACAAGCGCTGCCGATGGTGCTCTCGGTCTTGAAGATGGCGCTCGTGATCTGCCTGCCCCTGCTCTTGATCGTGGGAACGTACGAGCTGAAGACGGTGGTCGTCGTCAGTTGCGTCCAGTTCGCGGTGTTCTTTGTGGACTTCTGGTTTCAGCTCGCGCGCTGGGTCGACAGCACCATTATGGACGCCCTCTATGGTTGGGACGCGCCGCATGCCAACTTCAATGCGTTGCTCGGGTTGAACAACACGTTCCAGGACATGATCCTCAACTGGTTTGTGCTGCCGACGATGTTTCTCGTGTTACCGGCATTCTGGGTCAGTACATTGGCGTGGACTGGAATACGCGCTGGGAATGTGATCCAGGGTCTCGCAGACGGGACTCGAGCAGTGGGTCAAGGAGGCTCGCAAGGAACGAGCACTGCCATACGGCTAGCCACGAGGAGGTAGTGCACCGAAGGGCCTATCTGTGCTGTTGGTCGTCCTCAAAGCGAGGATCGGGGTCATCTGCATAAGGGAGTGGATCGTAGAAGAGCCGTTGTCTGTGGTCGGTGGGTTCACCTTTCTCCCAGGCAGGTCGCGCTACGTCTTCGTCATAGCTGCACGCTCCGGAATCCACGTGATGAGCCCGCTTCGCAGCTGTCGCAGCAATCAGGACGATCGCGAGAACAAGCGCCAACCAGAAGGCAACGTACATAAGCGCCGCAAGTACGGCGAGCTTCGCTATCCAAAGAGTCGACGCCGCCACCAGACGAGGCACTCCACGCTCAATCATCCAGCGCATCGAGCGAGCCTCCTGACGCGCGAATCGGCGCCACGCACGGCCGAGCCGCTTCCCTACATACTCTGCTGCGGTAGCAGCGGTGCCCATATCGATCTCCTCAATCCATGAATGAAGATGTCCGAACGTGCCTGGCAGTTGAGTACCTATTTCGTTGACTCGCGGGTATCCAATTCAAAGTGACGAATTGGAGTCATACATTTCGACGATAACGCTTCCTAGCTCGCGTGGCGGGCGCGAAACGACGGCGCACCGCCGAACGCCGCATCACAGAATCACATCGCCTTCGATCTCTTCGCCAAGGTTCACCGCATGAATCGAATTCGCGAGCAAAGCTCGCGCGAGTTCCTCCGGCAGGGGACGAAGGTGTTGGCCCGCGCGGATGTCCGCGTCCAGAAGCCGTAGAAGGCTGGCGATCGCCGCATGTTGGCGCTCTGGCTCAGTGATGGTCACAATGACTTCACCGTCTCGTATGCCACACGCCGGCTCGTTGTCTGCTTTCGCTCCGGATGGCTCCCAGCGCTTCAGTGATGGCGGCATCGATTTCGTTCACCGGAACGCCCGCATTGCGCGCCTTGGTCTCAGCCACTGTCGCGCTGAACATTCGCCAGCGCACAGCGTCCTCGACGAAGCTCGCGAGAGTGCGCCTATTCATGCCTCGCTGAGCCAGGAACGTGCGCACGGCCGCGTCGATTTCTTTTGAAACCCTCACAGTCCACCGCACGTCACCTTCCGCCGTCTGCTCCTGCACCGCTCAGAGGTCTTCGCGCCTTCTAGCACTCGCGGCCGGTCTCGTCCACAGCGACCAATCGGCGGCGCAGTCGATCCGCGTTGTAGATATCGCACTCATCGGGATTCCAGTAGAAAGAGGCGGCCAGCAAGGCGCAAAGGGCTTGGGG
>Ga0182742_1001133_pt1 | contig 35858 bp, 27 predicted proteins | sample eDN5th37CBELigMG_FD_128880 | JGI IMG/M metagenome (GOLD analysis project Ga0182742, IMG submission 128880) | Enriched Miracle-Growth compost microbial communities from Emeryville, California, USA - eDNA 5th pass 37_C BE-Lig MG (version 2)... ... | reverse complement strand
CCGGACGCCACCTTCATGAGCGGGCCCGGGCGGGTGCCCGGGTTGGTCTGCGCCCAGAACTCGACCCGCTCGAACCCGCCCGGGTCGCGGCTGTTCTCGTCGGTCTGGATCTGCGTGATGAAGCGCGCCCGCTCCAGCTTCAGGGGCGGCAGCTCGGCCTGCACGGCCGCATCGAGGGCCCGGGCGGCCTTCCCGCGGCCTTCGGAGAGCTTTTTCGCGGCCGCCAGATAATCCCGGTCGGCCTCCTTCAAAGCCTTCTCCAGCACGGCCAATTGCTCCTCGCCGGCATCGATGGCCGCGACGTCGTCCTCGAAGCGCTGGCGCAGCGCCGCGAGCTCGTCGGCCGGAACGTCGTATTTGCGGGCGGCGGCCCGGAGCGCGAAGAGCCTCTCCTCGGTCTGCTCCAGTTCGCGGGGATCGTATTCGGTGGCGCGGATCGCCTCCTCGAGGGCGGCGCGGGCCTCGTCGATCGCCACGAGAGCGGCGTCGAGCGCCCTGACGCTGGGCTCCACGAGGGCCGGGGCCTGGGCGCCGCGGCGCTCCAGCTTGCGCACGGCCGCCGAGAGTTCCGGAATGGGAGATGCTTTACCGGCAACGGCCTCATAGGCCTCGTTCAGGTCCTGGGCGACCTTCTCGGACTGCATCATGACGAGCCGGCGCTCGGCCAGGCTCTCCTCCTCGCCCGCCTGCGGGTTGAGCGTGGTCAGCTCCTCCACGGCGTGGCGCAGGAAATCGGCCTCCTTGCGGGCCTTCTCGATGCGGCTGCGGTGCTCCTGCAGGGCCGTTCGCGCGTCGCGCACGCGGCGGGCCGCCTCGCCCACCGCCTGCAGCTCGTCGGAGAGCCCTCCGAACGCGTCGAGAATGGCGCGGTGGCTGACGGGATCGACGAGGGCGCGATCATCGTGCTGGCCATGGATCTCGACCAGGGTCGTGCCGATGGCCTTGAGCACCTGGACGCTGACCGGCTGATCGTTGACGAAGGCCCGGGTGCGTCCGTCGGCCACCTGGACGCGGCGCAGGATCAGGTCCCCGTCCACATCGATATCGGCCTCGCGCGCGATGCGGCGGGCCGGATGGTCCATGGGGCAGTCGAAGACAGCCGTGACCTGCCCCTGGGCCTCTCCATGGCGGACGAGGCTTCCGTCGCCGCGCCCGCCAAGAGCCAAAGCAAAGGCATCGAGCAGAATGGATTTGCCCGCGCCGGTTTCACCTGTCAGGACGGAGAGCCCCTCACGGAAATGAAGCTCGAGCCTGTCGATGAGGACGATGTCGCGTATCGCCAGCTGGATCAGCATGGAATGTGAGGCTTACCCCGCCCGCTGACTGACCTGGGGAACGCCGCGGAAGGCCTTGCTGATCCAGGATCCGGAATCCTCGCGCGGCTCGACGCCGCCTTTGGTCAGCAGGGCATAAGCGTCCTTGTACCAGGGACTGTCAGGGAAGTTGTGGCCGAGGACGGCGGCGGCGGTCTGCGCTTCGCCGACGATGCCCATGGCCATGTAGGCCTCGGCGAGACGCTCGAGGGCCTCTTCCGTGTGGCGGGTCGTCTGGTAGCGCGAGATCACGGTGCGGAACCGGTTGATGGCGCCGGAATAGTTGCGCTTCTGCAGATAGAAGCGGCCGACCTCCATCTCCTTGCCGGCGAGCTGGTCGCTGGCGACCTGGATCTTCTTCTTCGCGTCCGCCACGTATTCGGATTGCGGATAGCGCTGGACCAGATCCTGCAGCGCCGCGATCGCGCGCTCGGAGGCGGCCTGATCGCGGGTGATGTCCGGAATCTGGTCGTAATAAGAGGACGCCATCAGATATTGCGCATAGGCCGCGTCCGGAGTGTTCGGATGCTGCTGGAGGTAGCGCTTGGAAGCGGTGATCGCCTCTTCGTACAGGCCGCCTTCGTAATTGGCGTAGGCCTCCATGATCAGCCCTTTGCGCGCCCACTCGGAATAGGGGTATTGGCGGTCGAGGCTGTTGAACTTCTTGGCGGCGCCTTCGAAATCCTTCTTCTGGATCCGGGCGAGACCGTCGTTGTAGATCTCTTCGGCCGGAACGTCGGCGACGATCTCCGGCTTGTACGTGTTGCCCTTGTCGAAGGGATTGATCGACGACAGCGTATCGCAACCCGCAAGCGCCAGGCCGCAGGCGCCAACCAGCAGCGCGCGCTCGGCAGCGGCTCTAAAGCTCAAGTAAACCTTCGCGAAAGACATGCTTCGCGGTCCTCCAAAATCCGTGCCCGGTAATTTTTGACGATGCACTGAGGTTCTTTAACCTATGCGCGAGGCAAAGGCCAACCCCATCCGAGAGGCTTTACCCACATGGATGGGGCAAAGCCGCCCGAAATCATGCGGCCAAAAGGCGCCTGGATGCAAGGAAGACCTTAGTGAATTTCCGGCGCGAAAACCGCCATGGCCGGGCTGCTCACCTCCGCATAAGCGGGCTCGCGACGCGGAACGGCGTCGACGATGGCGTAGTTCGAGCGGCTCGAGAACAGGGCCTCCAGCACGGAGAAGTTCAGGCGGTGGCCGCCGCAATAGGAGCGATAGGTGCCGAGCAGCGGCAGGCCGGCCAGGGACAGGTCGCCGATCGCATCCAGCAGCTTGTGACGCACGAACTCGTCGCTGTAGCGCAGGCCCTCGGGGTTCATGATGCCGTCTTCGCCGATGGCAACCGTGTTCTCGAGGGAGGCGCCGAGGGCGAAACCGGCGCCCCAGAGCTTCTCCACGTCGCGCATGAAGCCGAAGGTGCGGGCGCGGGAGATCTCGCGGCGGAACACGGCGGGCGCGAGATCGATCGCCTTGCGCTGGCGCCCGATCACCGGGGTGGGGAAATCGATCTCCACGTCGAGGCGAAAAGCCCGCTCGTTCGGGAGCAGTTCGGCGAAAGCCTTGCCCTGCGTCACGCGGACCGGCTTGAGAACCTTGAGATAGCGGCGGGTCGCGCCCTGAACCGCGATTCCGACCTGGTCGATGGCGTCGATGAAGGGAGCCGAGCTGCCGTCGAGGATCGGCACTTCGGGCCCGTCGATCTCGACCAGAACGTTGTCGACGCCGAGGCCCGTGAGGGCGGCCATCAGGTGCTCGATGGTCGCGACGGCCCCGCTGTCGTGGTCTCCGATCACGGTGCAGAGCTCGGTGGCGGTCACCGCCAAGTGGCGGGCATCGATGAGGCGGTCCAGGCCGCCCGGCAGGCCGGTGCGGAGAAAAGCGATGCCGTGATTCACCTCCGCCGGGTGGAGGATCATCTTCACCTCGTCCCCGGAATGGACGCCGATGCCTACGAGCGTGACAGCGGCGCGGAGCGTGGTTTGATGGCTTTGCTTCATTGTTTTTGAACCTCGAACATGATCGCCGCTTTTAAGGTCCGCTGCGCGATGCGTTCGCCGTAACTGTTTTGACTGGCGGGATCGAAGTGGGCCCCGCCCTTTCGACTAAGGCAACATAGTCGTCCGGTCAGGCTAGGCCAAATCACGCTTTTTTACGTTCTGTTACAAACTCTGCCGTTGTTAACCCCTTGTTAAACAACATCTTTATGCAGAAGGGCCCCGGCTGCCGTTGCGGCCGGGGCCCTTCCTTGTAACGATTCAGGCCGGCTCAGTTGGCCTGGCGGCGGAGGAAGGCGGGAATCTCCAGCTGATCGTCCTCCATTCCCCGCTGGGCCGGAGCCGCGGCGGGACGCTGCGCCTGGGGTGCCGGGCGGCGGGCATATTCGGCATGGACCGGCGACATCTGCTGGCGCGGAGCCTCCTGGCGCGGGGCCGGCTCTGCCGGAGCGTGCTGGGGCTCTTCCCGGCGACCGAAGCCCATGGTGGCCAGACGCTGGATCAGGGAGGGCTTATGCTCCTGAACCGGATCGATCTCGCCACGGCTGGCGCGGATCTGGTTCTGTGCCGGCATCGGCAGCTCGTCGATCCGGGGCATCCGGGCAGGACGCACGGCGCGCTCCGCCTGCGGCGGGATGAAGCTCTCGTCCATGGGCGGCTCGTCGTAGACGGGCTGCTGGGGAGCCGGAGCCTCGTAGGCCATCGCGGGCTTGGGCTGGGCGGGAGTCAGGACCACGTCGTCACGGACGACCGGCTGGGGAGCCGGAGCCTGGACCTGGGGAGCGGCGGCGGCCGGGGTCAAGACCGGCTGCGCCTCGCTCCGGACCGGAGCCGCCCTCACCGGCTCGGCCGGTGCGGTGGCGCGCATGGAGGGAGCGGCGACCGGGGCCTGCGTGGCGCGGGCCCGGGCCTCGGCGCGCAGGCGCTCGGCCACCTCGGAGATGCGCTGCTCGGTCGCCGACAGGTCGCCGGTGTTCTCCAGCAGGGCATGGTCGATGCCGGTAGCCACCACGGAGACGCGGATGATGCCCTCCAGGCTCTCGTCGAAGGTGGCGCCCAGGATGATGTTGGCGTCCTGGTCGACTTCCTCGCGGATGCGGGTGGCGGCCTCGTCGAGCTCGTAGAGGGTCAGGTCGTTGCCGCCCGTGATCGAGATCAGCAGGCCGCGCGCGCCCTTCATCGACACGTCGTCGAGGAGCGGGTTGGCGATGGCGGCCTCGGCGGCGCGGATCGCCCGCTTCTCGCCGGACGCCTCGCCCGTGCCCATCATGGCCTTGCCCATGCCGCGCATGACCGAACGCACGTCGGCGAAGTCGAGGTTGATGAGACCTTCCTTGACCATCAGGTCGGTGATGCAGGCCACGCCCGAATAGAGCACCTGGTCGGCCATCGCGAAGGCATCCGCGAAGGTGGTCTTCTCGGTGGCGACGCGGAAGAGGTTCTGGTTGGGGATGACGATGAGGGTATCGACGGCCTGCTGCAGCTCGGCGATGCCCGCTTCAGCCAGACGCATGCGGCGCACGCCCTCGAACTGGAACGGCTTCGTGACGACGCCGACAGTCAGTATGCCAAGCTCACGGGCCGCGCGCGCCACGACCGGGGCCGCGCCCGTGCCGGTGCCGCCGCCCATGCCGGCCGTGATGAACACCATGTGCGAGCCGGCGAGCTGATCGCGGATCTCGTCGATCACCTCTTCGGCGGCGGCACGGCCGACTTCCGGCTGCGAGCCCGCACCGAGGCCTTCCGTGACCTGGATGCCCATCTGGATCACGCGCGGGGCCTTGGAGGAGGCCAGCGCCTGTGCGTCGGTGTTCGACACCACGAACTCGACACCCTCCAGACCGGACTCGATCATGTTGTTCACGGCGTTGCCGCCGGCGCCGCCGACACCGAAGACAGTGATGTGCGGCTTGAGTTCCCGGATATCCGGAGCTTGCTGATTGATTGCCATGACCTGTGCCTCTTTGGCCTTTTGACTGACAGCGTTTGGCCGACGCTTACCCTGGTTGACTTTGAACTCTCGCAATGACCCGCCGCGTCATCGCGCTACGCTTTAAAAACTATCGCGAATCCACCGGCCCACCCGCGAGAAGTAGCCGTCGGTTCCCGTACTCTGGAACAAGCCGCTCGAGCGCGGCTCGAAATACTCGATATGCGCCACCTGGGGATAAACCAGGAGGCCGACCACCGCCGAGAAGGCGGGGCCCTTCGCCGCCTCAGGCAGGCCCTTGATGCCGAGCGGGCGCCCGACACGAACCTGGCCCTGCAGGATGCGGCGTGCCGTTTCCGGCAGCCCGACGAGCTGGCTTGCGCCGCCCGTCAGCACGACGCGCCGTCCGGCCTGGGCCGCAAAGCCCGCACCCTTCAGTCGGTCGCGCACGAGTTCGAGGATTTCCTCGACCCGCGGCTTGATGATGCGAACGAGGTGCGATTTCGGCAGATGATTCGGAACGTCGCGTTCGTCCTCATCGACCTGGGGCACCGCGATCATGTCCCGGTCATCCGCGCTCGACGTGATTGCGGAGCCGTAGAGGGTCTTGAGCCGCTCGGCGGCGGAGACGCGGGTCGTGAGACCACGCGCGATGTCCATGGTCACGTGGTGACCGCCCACCGCGATGGCGTCCGTATGCACGAGATGGCCATTGGAGAAGATGCCCACGCTCGTCGTGCCCGCGCCCATGTCGACGACGGCGCAGCCCATATCCGCTTCGTCGTCCACGAGAGCCGACAGGCCCGCGGCGTAGGGAGACGCGATCACCGCCTCGACGCCGAGGTGGCAGCGCTCCACGGCGAGCATCAGATTGCGCGCCGCGGCGGCTTCCGTGGTGACCACGTGCAGATCGACGCCGAGCTGCTCGCCGATCATGCCCGCGGGATCGACGATGTGGTCCTGCGCATCGAGCGAGAAGCCCGTCGGCAGCGCGTGCAGAACCGCCCTGCCCCGGCGCAGATCGTAGGACGAGGCCGCATCGAGAACGCGGTGAACGTCGCCCTCGTTGACGGCGCCGCGCACAGGAACATGCGCTTCGAAATGCTCGGAAGCGAGACGGCCGCCGGTCAGGTTCACGATCACCGACTGGATCTCGACCTTCGCCATCCGCTCGGCCGCGTGGACGGCCTGGCGGATCGAGGTTTCCGCCGCTTCCAGATCCACGACGACACCGCCCTTCAAGCCTGCGGAGCGCTGATGGCCGATGCCGAGGATGCGCGCCACATGGGTGCGGCTGCGCAGCGACTCGACTTCATCGGCCGGCTTCAGCTCCGCCACGACGCAGACCACCTTGCTCGTTCCGATGTCGAGGACCGAGAAAATGGCGCTTTTGCGCGCGGATAAAGGCTTGAGACGCGGCGTTAGCCCGTGACCCGAGAGACTCATGTATCGACCCCCTTGCCGCGCATAGGTTTCTTCTTAAGCGACTCGGCGCGGGCCAGAGCCGCCTCCTCCGTGAGACGCACCACGACCCGATCAGCCATGCGCAGATCGATCGCCAGCACATCCTTTTCCAAAATCTTCTGCTCGGTCTCGAGCTTCACGAGACGGGCCAGCGCATCGGCGGCCCCCTTCTCCGGCAGGCGCACATCCATGCCGTTGTCCATCTTCAGCGTCCAGCGGCGCCCGGCGACGAGCGTGCCGGCGCGGATGCGGCCCTTCAACGTCCCCGCCGCGTCGAGGAGCGCGAAATATTCCTTGCTGCGGACATTGGCGTTCTCGCCCACCACGAAAGGAAGATCGAGGTAACGCTCGTCCTGCATCAGGTCGATCACGGTGCCGTCGGCCGCGATGACGAAGAGCTCGCCGTTGTTCTGCCAGATGGCATAGGGCTCGCGCTCCGTGAGCGTGATCACCAGTTCGTTGGGGTAGAGCTTGCGCACGGTGGCGCTCGCGACCATCGGGACGCGCTCGAGGCGCTCGCGCAGATCGTTCACGTCGAGGAAAGGCAGCGACAGCTTGGAATCGAGCCCGGCGGCGGACAGGACCTCCCGCGCGCTCATCTGCGCGATTCCGGAAATCGTGATGCTCTCCAGGCCCAGTCCGAGCACCCGCGCAAGGGCGTGATGCGGCTGGCCGTGCTCGCGGATGAAGGTGTCGAGATGCCCGCCCTGCCAGAGGCCGAGCGTCACGACGCCCGAGAGGAATCCCACCGTGAGCCAGGTGCCCAGGTAGCGGGGAACGCGCTTCTCGAGCGGAATGCCGGCGGAGCGACGCCGGACGCTCCGCGAAGAGCCGAAGAACTTCTTAAATCGGGGGGGCTGCCTGTCGGAGGCAGCGCGCGACGCAACAACGCCAGCCGGGTAGGCTGTCATCGATTGCAGGTAGCGTCCTCCACCATCCATTGCACAAGCTCGCCAAACGTATAGCCCGCGTGGGCTGCCAGTTCTGGCACCAAGCTCGTCTCGGTCATGCCGGGTTGCGTGTTGACCTCCAGGACCACGAGTTCCCCGGTTCCCCCGGGGGTGTCGTCGTACCGCAAGTCGGCGCGGCTGATTCCCCTGCAGCCGAGCGCTTGATGCGCCGTTAACGCCAACTCTTGGACCTTTTGGTAAATATTCGGTTTAATTTCTGCCGGCAGGACGTGAATGGACCCGCCCTTCGCATACTTTGCGTCGTAGTCGTAGAAGACTCCGGTCGCCGGGCGGATGTCGATCACTCCGAGCGCCTTGTCGCCCATGACCGCGCAGGTCAGCTCCCGGCCCGCAACATAAGATTCCACAAGGACTTGCTCGCCGAAGGCCCAGTCCTCCCTGAGCAGTTCCTGGGGCGGATGGGAGCGATCCTCGCGCACGATGATCACGCCCACCGAGGAGCCCTCGCTCACGGGTTTGATCACGTAGGGAGCCGGCAGGACATGGGTTCTGGCCGCTTCCAATCTGTTAACGACCATTCCCCTGGGGACGGGCACGCCGGCAGCCGCCATGATGACCTTGGCCTTGTCCTTCTGCATGGCGAGCGCCGAGGCCAGGACGCCCGAATGGGTGTAGGGAATCCGCAGCACCTCCAGGAGGCCCTGGATGGTGCCGTCCTCGCCGACGCGGCCGTGAAGGGCGTTGAACACCACGTCCGGGGCGACGGCCTGGAGCACCGTGGCGATGTCGGGCTGCACGTCGATGGGCGTGACCTTGTAGCCCTGCCCTTCCAGGGCCTTGCAGCAGGCCTGGCCGGACGCCAGGCTCACCGCGCGCTCCGCCGACCAGCCGCCATAAAGGACGGCAACGTGCTTGGCCATGACATGCTCCTCGAACTTCGCCGGCGCCAGTGAAGCAGCCGGACGTTAACAAACTGATTCGGGTGACGCCTCAGGCCCGGCCGACCCGCTTGATCTCCCATTCCAGCTCCACGCCCGACATCTCGCGGACCCGTCGGCGGACTTCCTCGCCGAGGTTCTCGAGATCGGCGGCCGAGGCCGAGCCGTGGTTGATCAGGAAGTTGCAGTGCATCTCGGAGACCTGGGCGTCCCCGATCCGCAGGCCCCGGCACCCGGCGGCATCGACCAGCTCCCAGGCCTTCCGGCCCGGGGGGTTCTTGAAGGTCGAGCCTCCCGTCCGGGTGTTGACCGGCTGCGTGGAGGAGCGCGCCTCGGTGATGGCGTTCATCTCGGCCAGGATTTCTTCCGGATTCCCCGGCCGGCCCTCGAACAGGGCCTCGGTGAAGATCACGTCGTCCGGTACGCTCGAATGGCGGTAGGTGAAGCCCATCTGAGCATTGGTGAAGGTCACCCGCTCGCCGGTGCGGGTCACGCCCCTGGCCTCGACGAGCACGTCCTTCGTCTCGCCCCCATAGGCGCCGCCGTTCATGCGGAGCGCCCCGCCGATCGCTCCCGGAATGCCGCGCAGGAACGAGAGGCCCGCGATCCCGGCCTCCGCCGCCGCGCGCGCGACCTTCACGTCGGGTGCCCCCGCCCCGGCGCGGACCCGCAGGGCCGGCTCGAGCGAGACCTCGGCGAAGGCCTTGCCCAAGCGGATCACGACCCCTTCCCAGCCGCCGTCGCGGACGAGCAGGTTGGACCCTAAGCCCACGACGAGCACCGGCACCTGCCGGTCGAGATTTTGCAGGAAATACGCGAGATCGTCCGTATCGGCGGGCGTGAACAGCGCCTGGGCCGGGCCGCCCGTGCGGAACCAGGAGAGCGGCGCCATCGGGGCGTTCGCCTCCAGCTTTCCGCGCAGGTCCGGCATCGCGGCCCTCAGGCCGGGAGTGATGTCCGCGAACATCAAGCCGCCTTCTCGCCCAGGGCCTCGAGCTCGCCCGGCAGGGCATAGGCCCATTGCGTGATGTTGCCGGCGCCGAGGCAGATCACGTAGTCGCCCGGCTTCGCGACGCCCTTGATGAGGCCCGCGAGATCCTCGGACTTTTCGAGCGCCATCACGTTGCGGTGGCCGCGCGCCTTGAGGCCCGACACGAGCCCGTCGCGGTCGGCTCCGGGAATCGGCTGCTCGCCGGCCGCATAGACGGGCGCGACGATGACGGAATCCGCATCGTTGAAGCAGGTGCAGAACTGGTCGAAGAGCGACGCCAGGCGCGAATAGCGGTGCGGCTGCACGACGGCGATCACCTGCCCCTCCGTCGATGCGCGCGCGGCCTTCAGGACGGCCGCGATCTCGATGGGATGGTGGCCGTAATCGTCGAACACGGTGACGCCGTTCCAGTCGCCCGTGCGGGTGAACCGGCGCTTCACGCCGCCGAAGCCCGCAAGCGCCCTGCGGATGGCATCGGGCGTGACGCCGAGCTCATGCGCGACGGCGATGGCGGCCGTGGCGTTGAGCGCGTTGTGGGCGCCGGGCATCGGCAGAACGAGGTCCTCGAGCTCGAGGCGGAAGCCGGGGCGGCGGTCGCGGATCATGACCCGGAAGCGGTTCTGGCCGCCGCGGGAATCCACATCCATCAGACGCACGTCTGCCTGGGGGTTCTCGCCATAGGTGATGATGCGGCGATCCTCGATGTGGCCGACCAGGTCCTGCACGGTCGGGTGATCGATGCACATCACCGCGAAGCCGTAGAACGGAATCGAGTCGATGAAGGAGCGGAAGGCGTCCTTGATCGCATCGTAGGTGCCGAAGTGGTCGAGATGCTCGGCGTCGATATTGGTCACGATGGCGACGTCGGCCGGAAGCTTCAGGAAGGTGCCGTCGGATTCGTCGGCCTCCACCACCATCCACTGGCCGTCGCCCATGCGGGCATTGGTGCCGTAGGCATTGATGATGCCGCCGTTGATGACCGTCGGATCGAGGCCGCCCGCGTCGAGCAGGGTCGCGACGAGGGAGGTCGTCGTCGTCTTGCCGTGGGTTCCGGCGACCGCCACGCAGGACTTGAAGCGCATGAGCTCGGCGAGCATCTCCGCGCGGCGCACCACGGGCAGGCGCTTCTCCCGGGCGACGACCAGCTCCGGGTTGTCGCGCTTGATCGCGGTCGAGACCACCACGATCTCGGCGTCATCGACGTTCTCGGCCCTGTGGCCGATGAAGGTCTTGATGCCTTTGTCGGCGAGGCGCTTGACGTTGTAGTTGTCGGCCGCGTCCGAGCCCTGGACCGTGTAGCCCAGATTGTGCATGACCTCGGCGATACCCGACATGCCGATGCCGCCGATACCGATGAAATGAATGGGACCTAGCTTCGGCGGCAGTTTCATGAAGGCATTCCGTTCTTGTTAAAATGTATCAGGTCGAGGACAGCGCGAGCGAGACGCTCGGCCGCGTCCGTGATGCTGGCGCTATGTGCAGCGGCGGCGGCTTTGGTCAAGCGATCAGGCTCTTGAAAATAGGAACGAATCTCGCTCGCCAGGCGCTCAGGGGTGAATTCCGTTTGTGGGCAAACGATGGCGGCCCCGAGAACCCCGAGGGTTTTGGCGTTGGCGGCCTGGTCCTGATCGAGGGAGCCCGGCAGGGGCACGAGGATCGAGGGGCGGCCGATCACCGCAAGCTCCGCGACCGTGGAGGCGCCGGAGCGAGAGACGACCAGGTGAGCCTCGCCCAGCCGCTTGGGCAGGTCCGCGAAGAAGGGCTCCGCCTCGAATTCCACGCCGAGGCGCCGGTAATGGTCGCGGACCCGCTCCAGGTCCTCTCCCCGCGCCTGCTGGGTGACGACGAGGCGATCCCGCAGCTCCTGCGGCAGGCGCTCGACGGCGGGCGGCACCACATCGCTCATCACCCGCGCGCCCTGGCTGCCGCCCACGACGAGGAGGCGCATCTTCCCGTTCGGCTCGAGCGGCGCATAGGCCCGCCGGGCCGCGTCCAGCACCGCCGGACGGATCGGGTTTCCGGTCCGGATCACCCGGCCGGGCACATTCGCCGGTACGCCCTTGATGTTCTCGAAGCCCGTCGCGATCAGCGTCGAACGCCGCGCGAGCAGGCGGTTGGCGCGCCCCATCACACCATTGGCCTCGTGGATGATCGTGGGCACCTTGAGGAGCGACGCGGCCATGATGGGCGGCACGGTGGGATAGCCGCCGAAGCCCACGACCGCGTCCGGCCTCAGGCGGCGGATCACGGCCATGGCCTTGAGCGTGCCGTGCCCGAGCAGCAGCGCGGCTTTCGCCATTTTCGGGACGGAGCGGCCGGAGGGCGTGGCGGAGGGAATTTCGATGATCTCGTCCGCCGGGAACGAGCCCGCATAGGCATTGGCGCGCTTGTCGGTCGCCAGCGCCACGCGGCAGCCGGAGGCCTTGAGCGCATTGGCCAACGCCTCCGCCGGAAACAGGTGGCCGCCGGTGCCGCCGGCGGTGAGCAGGATGAGAGGCGTCGTCATCAGCGCGCCCGATCCTGGCCGAAATGCTCCATCATCTCCGCGCGCGGACGGCGGCGGGTGAGCGCGATGAGGAAGCCCATGCCGAGCGCCAGCGACAGGAGCGAGGAGCCGCCGTAGGAGATGAAGGGCAGCGTCATGCCCTTGGCGGGCATGAGGTGCACGTTCACCATCATGTTGATGGCGGCCTGCAGGCCGAACATGAGAATGAGGCCCGTCGCCGCGAGACGGCAGAACGTATCCTCGTTGCGGCGCGCGAGCATGAGGCCGCGCAGCACGATGAAGGCGAAGAGCAGCAGCAGCGCAAGGCACACCACGATGCCGAACTCCTCCGCCGTCACGGCGAAGATGAAGTCGGTATGCGCATCGGGAAGGATGCGCTTCACCGTTCCCTCGCCCGGCCCGCGCCCGAGCCAGCCTCCGCGCGAGAAGGATTCCATGGCCATGTCCACCTGGAACGTATCGCCGGAATCCTTGTCGAGGAAGCGCTCGATGCGGGCGCGCACGTGCGGCAGGAACTCATAGGCCGCCACGATGCCCACGAGGCCCGCGCCGCCCAGGCCCATCACCCAGAACCAGTGCAGGCCCGCGACGAAGAAGAGGCCGCACCACACGATGGTGATGAGCATGGTCTGGCCGAAATCCGGCTGCAGGATGAGCGGGATGATCGTCGCCGGCAGGACCATGAGCGCCAGCAGCGCGCCTGGCATGTCCTTGCGCCGCGCGCCCTCGGAGAAGGCCCAGGCGGCGAGGACCACGAAGGCGGGCTTCACGAATTCGGATGGCTGAATGCCGAGCGGGCCGATCATGACCCAGCGATGCGCGCCCTTGATCTCCGGCCCGAACTGAAAGGCCAGCATGATGAACACCATGCTGCCGAGATAGACCAGCAGGGCCAGGCGCCGGATGTGCCGCAGGGACAGAAACGAGACCGGGACCATGATCAGGAGCGCAGGGAGCAGGAACATCACCTGGCGGTTCACGAAATGGAAGGTCGAGAGGCCGAGCCGCTCCGCGACGGGAGGCCCTCCCGCCATGAGGAAGACGAGACCGGCGAGCATGAGGATCGTCAGCGCCGCCAGCAGCAGCCGGTCGACGGTCCACCACCAATCGCTGAAGGCCGAGCGTTCCGCGCGCGATACCATCGTCATGCCCCCCTGACTTCGATGCCCGGCAATACCCGGACCAATTCGCGGAAATGATTTCCGCGCACTTCGTAATTCGGAAACTGATCGTAGGACGCGCAGGCCGGCGACAGGAGAACGACCGCGGGCTCATCCATGGCCGCGGCATCCGCGGCCGCCTGCTCCACGGCCCGGTCCAGGGTCTCGCAGCGCATGTGAGGAACCTCGCCGCCGAGCGTCCCTGCAAATTCTTCCGTCGCCGCGCCGATCAGGTAGGCCTTGCGGATCTTCCCGAAATGCGCGCGCAACGGCTCGATGCCGCCTTCCTTCGCCTTGCCGCCGAGGATCCACAGGATGGTGTCGAAGGACTTCAGCGCCTTCTCGGTGGAATCGGCATTGGTGGCTTTGGAATCGTTGATGAAGAGCGTCGTGCGGATGCGCCCGACCTCCTCCATGCGGTGCGGCAGGCCGGGGAAGCTCTTCAGACCGGAGCGGATCTGCTCCGGGGACACGTTCAGGGCCAGAGCGACCGCCACCGCCGCCGCGGCGTTCTGCGCATTGTGCGCGCCGCGCAGCGAGCCGATCCCCGACAGGCCGGCAATGGGAGCCGTGTCGGAATCCGTGACTCCGACGAGCGTTTCCCCATCCGCGAAGACGCCCTTCGCGCCAAGCGGCTCGACCGAGATCCGGGCCACGTTCACGCCCCTGACCTCACAGGCCTCGGCAATCGTACGGCTGATCGGATCATCGACGCCGATGACCGCCAGGCCCGCCCGCGCGACCAGCCGCTCCTTGATCGCGGCGTAATTCTCCATGGTTCCATGCCGGTCGATGTGATCGGGCGAGAGATTGAGATGCACACCGATCGTCGGCGCGAGCGAGGGCGCAAGATCGATTTGGAACGAGGAGCACTCGATCACATGGATACGCTCGTCGGATGGCGGCTCCAGCGACAAGATCGCCGTGCCGATATTGCCGCCCATCTGCACGTCGCGGCCCGCCTCGCGCAGGATATGCGCCACGAGCGCCGTGGTGGTGGACTTGCCGTTGGTGCCCGTGATCGCCACGAAGGGTGCGTTCGGCGCGGTCATCGCGCGCTCGCGGCAGAAGAGCTCGATGTCGCCGATGATCTCGACGCCCGCCGCCTTCGCGAGCTTCGCGGACCAATGCGGCTCCGGATGGGTCAGCGGCACGCCGGGCGAGAGGACGAGGGCAGACAATGTCGACCAGTCGAGCTCACGCAGGTCGCCCGTCTCGATGTCCTTGGTGGACGCCTCCGCCACCTTGGCGGCATTGTCGTCCCAGGCGATGACCCGCGCTCCTCCCGCCTTCAGGGCAAGCGCCGTCGCGAGCCCCGATCCGCCGAGGCCGAAGAGAGCGAGTGTTTTGCCGGAAAAGGTCGTGACGGGCGTCATGCGCGGCTACCGCAGCTTGAGGGTCGAGAGGCCGACGAGGGCGAGCACCACGGCGATGATCCAGAAGCGGATCACCACCTGCGGCTCGGTCCAGCCCAGCTGCTCGAAATGGTGGTGGATCGGCGCCATCTTGAAGACGCGCTTGCCGGTGAGCTTGAACGAAGCGACCTGGATGATCACGGACATGATCTCCAGCACGAAGAGGCCGCCCACGATGGCCAGGACGATCTCGTGCTTGGTGGCGACCGCGATGGTGCCGAGGAGGCCGCCGAGCGCGAGCGACCCCGTGTCGCCCATGAAGATCTGGGCCGGAGGCGCGTTGAACCAGAGAAAGCCGATGCCCGCGCCGATCAGCGCGCCGCAGATGACGGCGAGCTCGCCGGTGCCGGGCACGAAATGGATCTGCAGGTAATTGGCGAAGATCGCGTTGCCCGCCAGATACGCGATGAAGCCGAAGGTTCCGGCCGCGATCATCACCGGCACGATGGCCAATCCGTCGAGCCCGTCCGTGATGTTCACCGCATTGCCCGCGCCGACGATCACGAAGCCCGCGAAGACGATGTAGAACCAGCCGAGATTGAAGATCAGGTCCTTCGAGAAGGGCAGAACCAGCTTGTTCGCGAGGCCCGGCGCTTCCACGTATGAGATGGCGATGCAGGCGACGGCCGCGATGAGCGCCTCGATGGCGAGGCGCGACTTGCCGGAGAAACCCTTGTGCGACTGCTTCGTGACCTTCAGGTAGTCGTCGTAGAAGCCGATGGCGCCGAAGCCGACCGTGACGAAGAGCACGATCCACACATACGGGTTCGCGAGATTGGCCCAGAGCAGCGCCGAAACCAGCACGCCCGCCATGATCATCAGGCCGCCCATGGTCGGCGTGCCGCGCTTCGTCAGCAGGTGCGATTGCGGCCCATCCTCGCGGATCGGCTGCCCCTTGCCCTGGCGCACGCGCAGCAGCGAGATGATCGCCGGGCCGAACAGAAACACGAACAGCATGGCGGTCGCCGTCGCGCCCCCGGTGCGGAACGTGATGTAGCGGAAGATATTGAGGGGGCTGAAATAGGGGCTGAGTTCAGCCAACCAGGTCAACATGGAGTTTATCCTTTCAGCGCGTGTGCCGCCGGGCCCGCGCTGTAACGTTCTTTCAGGGCCTTGACAACCAGGGCCATCTTCATGCTGAGCGAGCCCTTGACGGTCACGGCGTCGCCGGGGCGGATCGCGGCGCAGACGGCGTCGACCAGTTCCGCCGAGGTTTGCGCATGGAGCGCCACCTTCGCCTTCGGCAGGCGGTCCACCAGGTTCTTCATCAGGGGCCCTGCCGCGAAGACGAGGTCGATCCGGTTGGCCTCGATGGCTGCGGCAAGCTCCTCGTGAAGGCCGGGACCGTTCTCACCCAGCTCCTTCATGTCGCCCAGGACGGCCAGACGGCGGGCGTGACGGCCCAGCTCCACCGCGCCGAGATTGGCGAGGGCCGCGCGCATGGAAGCCGGATTGGCATTGTAGCTCTCGTCGATGAGCAGCGCCTCCTCCTCCTCGCCGATGGCGAGCATTGTCCGCTCGCCCCGCCCCACGGGCGGCTTCAGCTCGGCGAAGGCCATCACCACCTGGGCGAGGTCCGCCCCGAGGGCATGGCATGCCGCGAGGACGCTCAGGGAGTTGAGTGCGATGTGCCGGCCGGCCGTGCCGATCCGGTAGGTGACGAGCTGTCCGAAGACGCGGGCTTCGACGATGGACTGATCGGGCTTCACGATGATCCGCTCGGCCCGGATATCCGCGGTCTCGTGCTCGCCGAAGGAGATGACGCGGCCCGCCGCTGAGGCGAGCGCATGAGCCTTCATGCGCTCGAAATAAGGGCTGTCGCGGTTGATGACCGCCGTGCCGCCGGGCTCGATGCCGGAGAAGATCTCGCCCTTGGCGTCGGCGATGCCCCAGAGCGAGGGGAAGAATTCGATATGCACCGGCTCGATGGTGGTGATCACCGCCACGTGCGGCCGCACCATCGCGGTGAGAGGCAGGATCTCGTGGGCATGGTTCATGCCGATCTCGAAGATCCCGAATTCCGTTTCGCGCGGCATGCGGGACAGGGTGAGCGGCACGCCCCAATGGTTGTTGTAGGACGCCACGGAGGCGTGGGTCGCGCCCTGGCGGGAGAGGGCCAGGCGCATGGCCTCCTTCGTGCCGGTCTTGCCGACGGAGCCCGTGATCGCCACGATCCTGGCATCCGTGCGCGCGCGCGCCGCGCAGCCCAGACGGCGCATGGCCTCCAGCACGTCGGGGACGACGATGAGCCTGTCGGAGTCGAAGGCCGAGGCCTTCTCGGCGGACACGACGGCGGCCGACGCGCCCTTTTCCAGGGCGGCCGGCACGAAATCGTGGCCGTCATGCACATCGCCCCTGATGGCGAAGTAGAGATCGCCCGGTTCCAGGGTGCGGGTGTCGATGGAGGCGCCGGTCGCCTGCCTGAAACCGCTGCCGACGCGGGCGCCGGTGGCCGCGACGATCTCATCCAAGGTCCATAGGGGCGAACTCATCCCTGCCTCTCCGCAATAGCCGCCCGGATCTCATCATGGTCCGAGAACGGCAGGATCCGGTCGCCGATGATTTGGCCCGTTTCATGACCTTTGCCGGCGACGACCAGAATGTCGCCCTTTCGGAGCTCCTTCACGGCCGTGCGGATGGCCAGGGCCCGGTCGCCGATCTCGCGGGCGCCGGGGGCTCCCTCGAGCACCTCGGCGCGGATCGCCGCCGGATCCTCCGAGCGAGGATTATCGTCCGTCACGATGACAATATCCGCCTTGTCCGCCGCGATGCGGCCCATGAGCGGGCGCTTGCCGCGGTCGCGATCCCCGCCGCAGCCGACGACGCAGACGAGCCGTCCCTCGGCGAAGGGGCGCAGCGCGTCGAGCACATGGGCGAGCGCGTCGGGCTTGTGCGCGTAATCGACGATGCAGATGGCGCCATCGACCTCGCCAACCTGTTCGAGGCGGCCGGAGACGCCCTTGAGCGCCTTGAAGCCCTCGAAGACCTCGTCGGCCCTGCCCTCGCCTTCGACGGACAGGACGAGGGCCGCCGCCACCAGGGCGTTCTCGACCTGGAAGCCGCCGAGCAGCGGCAGGTTCGTCTCGAAGATCTTTCCGAAGGCCTCGATGGTCACGTTCTGCCGGAAGCCTTCAGGACGCGCCTCGGCGAGGCGCAGCGTCTCGCCCATGCGGCCCGTGGTGAGCATCGTCAGCCCGCGGCTGCGGACACCCTGCTGGAACACGTCCGCATAAGGCCCGTCGGCATTGATGACGGCCGGCGCATCGGCGGGAAGGAGCGTATCGAAGAGGCGCAGCTTCGCCGCCGCATAGGCCTCGGTGGTGGCGTGGTAGTCGAGATGATCGCGGCCGAGATTGGTGAAGCCCGCGGCGTGCAGGCGAACCCCGTCGAGCCGGCGCTGGTCGATCCCGTGGGAAGAGGCCTCCATGGCGAGGCGCGTGACGCCGTCCCTGGCGAGCCTGTCGAGGGTCCGGTGAAGGGAGATCGGATCGGGCGTCGTGAGCGAGCCATAGGCCGTGCCGTCCGAGGTGATGACGCCGAGCGTGCCGAGGCTTGCGGATTTGTAGCCGAGCGCGGCGAAAAGCTGTCGCGTGAAGTCGGCCACCGAGCTCTTGCCGCTCGTGCCCGTGACGGCCACGACTTTCTCCGGCTGCAATGGGTAGAAGCGCGAGGCCGCGAGCGCGAGCGCCCGTCTGACGTCGCTCACCCGGATATAGGCCACGTTCGCAGGCAGGCCGGAAGGACGCTCCGCCTCACCCACGATGGCGACCGCGCCGGCGGCCGCCGCCTGAGGCACGAAGCTCATGCCGTCCACCTTCGTGCCCGGCACCGCGAAGAACACGCTGCCCTGCCCGACCTTGCGGCTGTCGGAGGAAATGCCGGTCAGCGACAAAGACGCTTCCGGAAGCCCCTCGGCTTCCGGAAGCAGATCGCCCAAATGAATTGTATCTGTCATGGTCAGTGTGTGCCCCATGCATTGAGGCGGGACATGAGTGGGAAGGGCTGCGCCGGCGGTTCGAAGCGCGGCGGAATGCCAAGCAGCGGCGCGACGCGCTCGATGACGTTGCCCGTCACGGGTCCGGCGTTCCAGCCCGCCGTCGAGAAGCCGTAGGTTCCCTCGATCGCCTGCGGCTCGTCCATGATGGTCAGGAACACGTATTTCGGCTTGTCGGCGGGAACGACGGCCGTGAACGTGGTGAAGTTCTTGTTCTTGGAATAGCGGCCGTTGATGACCTTTTCGGCCGTGCCGGTCTTGCCCCCGACGAAGAAGCCCGCGATGGCCGCCGACCCCGCGGAACCGGCCGGGTTGGAGGCGTTGAGGCGCATGACGTAGCGCATCGCCTCGCTGGTCTCGGGCTTGATGACCTGAAGGGCGGTCTGGCGGGCCTGCTCCTCGTCACGCTTGAGGAAGGTCGGCTTGATGAGCATGCCGCCGTTCACCAGCGCGCCGACCGCCATGAGCGCCTGCAGGGGCGCGACGGCCAGACCATGGCCGAACGCGATGGTCATGGTGTTGAGTTCGCCCCAGCGCGGCGGAATGATCGGAAGCGCGCTTTCCGGCAGCTCGGTATCGAGGCGCGTGAGCTGCCCCATCTTGCGCAGGAACGCCTTGTGACCCTCGACGCCGATGCCGAGCGCCATGCGCGCCGTGCCGATATTGGAGGAATGGATGAACACCTCCGGCACCGTGAGCACGCGATGGGTGGCGTGATAGTCGCCGATTGTGAACTTGCCGTAGCGAAGCCCCGACCGGGCATCCAGTGTCGAGTTGATGTTGTACTTGCCGGAATCGAGCGCCATGGCGACGGTGAGCGCCTTGAAGGTCGAGCCCATCTCGAACACGCCCACATTGATGCGGTTGATCCGGTCCTTGTCGAGCGCATCGACGGGGTTGTTGGGATCGTAGTCGGGCAGTGAGACGAGGGCGATGACCTCGCCGGTATTCACGTCCAGAACCGCGCCGGCCGTCGCTTTCGCCTTGAACTTCGTCATGCCCTTCATCAGCTCGTCGCGCAGCGCATGCTGCACGCGAAGGTCGATGGAGAGCTGCACGGGCTTCAGGTCCGCGGCGGAGATGTTGAAGCCTGCACCGTTGAGATCCTGCAGGCCCATGCTGTCGATGTACTTCTCGATCCCCGCGATGCCCACGTTGTCCACGTTGGCGAAGCCCAGCACGTGCGCGGCGGCCTCCGCATTGGGATAGACGCGCTTGTTCTCCGGCAGGAAGCCCACGCCCGGAATGCCGAGCCGGTGCACCTCGGCCTGCTGGCGCGGTGTGATCTCGCGCTTGACCCAGACGAAGCCCTTCTTGGTGTTGAGCTTGTTGCGCAGGTCCGTGGCGTCCAGATCGGGCAGAACGGCGGTGAGCAGTTCCACCGCCTCGTCCTTGTCGATGATGTTGCGCGGCTCCGCGAAGACCGACACCATCTTCACGTCGGTGGCGAGGATCTCGCCGTTACGGTCGACGATGTCGGGGCGCGCGGCGGAGATCTCGGAGGATGCGGCGCGTCGCACCTCGCTGGTGTTCTCGCTCGTCACGGCGAGCTGCACGAGGCGTCCGCCGATGACGCTGAAGAGGCCGGCGAAGCAGAGCGCCGCCAGGCTCACGCGGGACGTGCTCTTGTCGAGGCGCAACCGGAACAGCTCCCGCGCGTGGGAGAGAATGCTCCTCGCGGGCGGAGGGCTCTTGGCCTTTGGGTCGAGGTGAGGCTCGTGCAGCACAGGAGTTACCGTCTCGGGGTTTGCGTCGATGGGGTGCGGGCTTCGTTGCTTCTGTCCTTGGGCGTCGCCGTCGGCCCGAGCAGGCCGAGCGCCTCGAGCTTGCGGCCGATCTCGTCCTCTCGTTCAGGGCGGTTCGGCAGATCGGACAGGCGCGCCAGCTGCTGGATCTTCAGAGGCTGAAGGTCGAGATGCTGGTCGGCTGCGGCCTGAAGGCGATCCGGGCGATCGAGATATTGCCACTCGGCCTGCAGCACGGCGATGGCCTCGCGCTCCCGCTGCGTCCTGGATTTCAGCTTCGCCACCTGCTCGGCATAATAGAGCGTATCGTACTTGATCGAATAGGCGTAGCCCGCCGATACGATGAGAGCGGAGATCGCAATGATGTGGAGCAGCTTGATCATCGCCGCCCTCCCCTTTTTTCCGCTGTCTGCGGCAGTTCGGCCAGCATGGTGATTGCGCTCAACGGTTCCTGCGGCGGCATGCCGGTGCGTGCGCCGGCGCGCAGCTTTGCCGAACGCGCGCGCGGATTGCGCGCCATTTCCTGCTCGCTCGGACCGACGGGACCTTTCGTCACCGCCTCGAAGGTCGGTTCGGCGGTCGCGAGCGTCGGCATATGGCGCGAGCCGCTCGGCAGGCGCCCTGTGCGGGCTGCGAAGAACTGCTTTACGATCCGATCTTCGAGCGAATGGAAGGTGACGACCACGAGGCGCCCGCTGGGCTTCAGAATGCGCTCGGCTGCATGCAGCGCGCGCACCAGCTCCCCCAGCTCGTCGTTGACGGCGATGCGAAGCCCCTGGAACACGCGCGTCGCCGGATGAATGCCGCCGGGCTCCTGGCGGATCAGCGAGGCAACGAGATCGGCGAGCTGACGCGTCGTGCGGAACGGCTCCCTGCGGCGCATCTCGATGATGGCGCGGGCAACCGCACGGGCGCGGCGCTCCTCCCCGTAGTGATAGAAGATGTCGGCGAGTTCAGCCTCTGATGATTCATTGACGATATCGGCGGCGCTCGGGCCGTCCTGCTCCATCCGCATGTCGAGAGGGCCATCGCTGCGGAACGAAAATCCGCGCTCGGCCTGGTCGAGCTGCATGGATGACACGCCGATGTCGAGCACGACGCCATCGACGGCCTCGAAATCCCGCTCGCGCGCAATCTGGTCGAGATCGCCGAAGCGGCCCGGCACCAGCAGCAGGCGCTTCTTGAATTTCGCGGCCAGCGGCGCGCCGCCCGCAATCGCATCCGGATCGCGGTCGATGGCAATCACTTTGTTCTGAGGATGGGCATCGAGGATGGCGCGCGTATATCCGCCCGCGCCGAATGTGCCATCGATGAAAACTCCGCCGCGCTTCACGTCAAGCGCGTCGCACACCTCCGCCAGGAGCACGGGAACGTGACGGGTCGGTCCGCCAGCGGCTCCGGCTCCTGGGCCGTCGCCGCGTCCCATCATTGCTCCCGCACTCCTGGTGAGGTGTTCTGTACCATACGTGGCTCCATGACCCGGGCTCCCAGCGCCTTCTTCAGATCTCTGACCTTCGTGCGCGCCTCCTCCAAGTGCGCACGGAAACGCTCGGGCTCCCAAATCTGGAACTTGTGACCGAGTCCGACGAACGTCACCGTATCGCCAATCCCGGCATGTACTTTTACCGTGTCCGTCAGGATGACACGCCCCTCCGGATCGACTTTGAGAATTTCGCTGGTCCCGAACAACGCGGTCGACAGCTGATCTCGTTCGTCCGAATAGGGCGACAGCGTCGACAAGAACGCATCGATCTCGTTCAGAAGCGTATTGCCACCCGCGTCCAATGCCTGCGCGTCGAGCGCTGGATGGACGTAGAGACCCTCGAACCCGTCCCTGGCCAAGACGGCCCGGAAGGGTGCGGGGATCGAAACGCGACCCTTCGAATCCAACTTGTTGGTGAAATTGGACACGAAGCGGTTCATTGGCCGCAGCTCGCAAGCTCCCGATTGTCAGCCCCCCGGCAGACCTAGTCGGCCTGCCACCCGCTTTCGGCGCTAACGCCACCAACCGAAGCGAGATGTCAGCGCCTTTGGTGCGCTTAACGTCCCCTTCGGAAGACACCGTCGGCGGGATAATTTGGGATAACATGGGATACTATGGGCGTCAACGGAACGGGAATGAGCTGCAAGCCTCGCAACAGGCAAGCTGCATGAGACGCTTTTAGGGTTAACGAATCGTAAGCGGGCCAAGGCTTTGGTACGCTTTGTCGCAAATTTCGGCCCTGTGGAAAAAGGTGTCAGCTGGCCTGTAAGCCGGGTTCTGTATGGCCCAGGATCGAAACCCTGGACGTGGCGGCCATTCCTCTGGGACGGTCATTGCTGACCGCCTCAAGCAACCAACCCGGACGACCAGCCTGGAAGCAGGCCTGGCGCAAGCGCCTGTCGTCCCTATTCGGTTTTGCTCCTGGTGGGGTTTACCGTGCCGTCCGCATTACTGCGTCCGCGGTGCGCTCTTACCGCACCCTTTCACCCTTACCCCGAGGGTCCGAGGACCCTGGCGGGGCGGTCTGCTTTCTGTGGCACTATCCCTGGGGTCGCCCCCGCCGGACGTTATCCGGCACCTTGCTTCCATGGAGCCCGGACTTTCCTCCCCGAGCGAACTCGAAGCGGCCGCCCGGCCAGCTGACGGTTGGGATGTGGTGCGAAATGCAGGCTCCCGTCAAGGCCGGATGGTCAATCGGCGGCAGCCGCGATCACCTTCACCTTCGCGCAATAGGCCAGGGAGGCCCTGGTCATGGCCGTTGTGCGGTGGCCGAACTGGTAGCGCAGGATCGTGCCGCAGATGTCGCCGGCGGCGAGCCTGTAGGCCTGGGCGAGATACCTCAGCCCGTAGCGCAGGTTGGTCTCGGCATCGAGCAGGCCCGCAGCGTCCCCCGTGTAGCCCAGGGACTGGGCGGTGCGGACATTGATCTGCGTCAGGCCGACATTCGGACCGTTGCGGGCGCCGGGATTGTACCGGCTCTCGAGGCGTACCACCGCATTGGCCAGTTCGTAGGGCAAGCCGTTCTCCGAGGCATAGCGGAGGATCAGGGGCTTGAGGGCGCTGGCCTTGAGGGCATCGATCCGCGCGGAGCGGGTACGGGTCGGCAGCCGCACAGGAAGGGAGGCAGTCTCCTCGACATTCGCGAGGTCCGCGCTGCCGGACGTGGCGGCCTCGGCCGCTTTGGCCTTCCGGTCGGCGCCCTTGCGGAGCCGGCCCGCCTTCCCCGCCGGCTTTGCGTCGACGTCGGCGGTTTCCTGCTCCCTCTTGAGGGCCGCTTTGGCCGCCTCCACCTCCTCGGCCTGAGCGCGCGCGAGAGCCGCCGCCTCGTCCGGAGGAATAACATTGCCTCCGGCCTGGGCCCCGGAGGCAAGCACAGTCATGAGTGCAGTAGAGCCTAAAGCCGTTATAGCCCATGCCCTCGAGAAATGCTGCCAAGTCATATCGAAATCCCAAATGGCACAGGCCCGGAGAAAATCTGCCTGGAGAGGAAATCGGGCAAAGTTGTGACTTGGCGGTCCGCAGCGAATCTCGAGATATGCTCAATCTAGACGGTAAACATCCAGAAGATTGAAGCGGATAAGGGTACGCAATAGCCTGTGGGGCGGGGACAAAAAATTTTCTACAGCTCATTTAGGGGACAAGGAACTTCTTCCCCCCGTCAGGAGTTGGCGTCTGCGTAAGGTCAAGCTAATTAGATCTGGGCAGCCTATGGCCCGCTAAATACAGGGAAGCCTCCATGAAGAAGATCATTACCGCGTTTGCCGCCGGTGCCCTCACCCTCTCGATGGCGGCCTGCAACACGCCTGGCGAGCGCGCAGTCGGCGGCGCGGCCATCGGCGGCCTTGCCGGTGCTGCCATCGGCGGCGCAGCGACGGGCCGCGGCAGCGGCGCATTGGCTGGTGCCGCCATCGGCGCCGCCGGTGGTGCGGTCGTCGGCGCGGCAACGACCCCGCGCGGCCCGGCCTGCCCCTACGGCACCTATCAGGACATGTACGGCAACATCTACTGCCGCTAAGACGATCCCGAATATCGGATTCAAGGGGCCGAGTTCTACTCGGCCCCTTTTCTTTTGCCTGGAGTTGAGCGTACCACTAGAGCAACATGATTCAGACGATTTGGGGTAAATTGGGCGGTGCCGGCATAGGCTTGGCGCTCGGAGGGCCGATCGGGGCCCTTGTGGGCGGGATTGCCGGGCACGTGCTCGTCGATCGCGAAGGCGCTCCGTTTGGAAAGCCGCCGCGCGATGTTCTGTTCACCATGGGCCTCGTGGCGCTCGCTGCCAAGATGGCGAAGGCCGACGGCGTGGTGGTGGACGTGGAGGTGAAGGCTTTCGAGCAGGTCGTCGAGGTTCCGGAGGGCGAACATGCCCGCGTCCGGCGCCTGTTCGATCTGGCCATGCAAACCTCCGACGGGTTCGAATCCTATGCCCGGCAGATCGGCGGGGCTTTCAATGATGAACCCGCCCTGCTGGAAGACGTGATCGACGGCCTGTTCCACATCGCCAAGGCGGACGAGGCGGTGCATGAAGCGGAATATGCCTATCTCAAGAGCGTCGCGGAGATCTTCGGGTTCCCGGAGAGCGAATTCGAGCGCATCGCCGCTCGTCACGTGATGCGGGTGGACGATCCTTATCTCATTCTCAAGGCCGACAGAGCCATGAGCGACGACGAGTTGAAGCGTCACTACCGCAAGCTGGTCGCCGAGAACCATCCCGACCGGGAGATCGCCCGCGGCCTGCCGCCGGAAGCGATCAAGATCGCGACGGATCGACTGGCCGCCATCAATGCCGCTTGGGAGCGCATCGCCGCCGAGCGGAATCTCAGGTGAATTCATGAGCGTGTCCCTTTCCCCGGAAAGCCCCGTTGCCGCGAAGGTGTTTCCTTCACCCAATCACGGGGAGCGGAGGGACGGGCGACGCCCGAACATGCTGATCCTGCACTACACGGGCATGCCGGACGAGGGCGAAGCCCTGCAATGGCTGTGCAATCCGGTCTCGCAGGTATCGGCCCATTACTTCGTGTTCGGGGACGGGCGCGTTCTGCAGCTTGTGCCGGAAGCGCGGCGCGCCTGGCACGCAGGCATTTCATCCTGGGATGGAGAGACGGACATCAACTCGAGCTCCATCGGCATCGAGATCGCCAATCCCGGGCATCCCGGAGGCCTGCCGTCCTATCCCGACGCGCAGATCGAAAGCGTGATCGCTCTGACGAAGGACATCGTGTCCCGCTGGCGCATTCCGGCCACCCGCGTGCTCGGCCACTCGGACGTGGCGCCCGGCCGCAAAGTCGATCCCGGCGAGGTCTTTCCCTGGAGGCGCCTGCACGAGGCCGGCATCGGCCATTGGGTGCCGCCCGCCAGTTTGAGCGACGGGCGCTTCTTCTCGCGGGGCGACCGTGGCATGCCCATCGAGGCCATTCAGGCGATGCTCGCCATGTATGGCTATGGCGTACGGATCAACGGCGTGTTCGACGAGGACACGGAAAAGGTCGTCGCCGCCTTCCAGCGCCACTTCCGCCCGGAGCGCGTGGACGGCGTGGCAGACGCCTCCACGATCACCACTCTGCGTGATCTGATCGCCAAAAGGCCCCAGGCCGGCTTATGACAGGCGCCGCCGGCGGAGCCACGCCGCATGGCTCCGGAACAACGACAGCGTGACTTAAGGCCCTACTCCGCCGCGATGGGCCTGTAGCTTGCGGGATCGTAGTTGAGGATCGGGCCGAGCCAGCGTTCGACCTCCTGCACGCTCATTCCCTTGCGCACAGCGTAATCCTCGACCTGGTCGCGCTCGACCTTCGCCACGCCGAAATAATAGGCGTCCGGATGCGCGAGGTAGAGACCGGACACGGAGGAGCCCGGCCACATGGCGTAGGATTCCGTCAGGCTCACGCCGATGCGGCGCTCCGCCTCGAGCAGGCTGAAGAGCGTCGACTTCTCGGTGTGATCGGGCTGCGCCGGATAGCCCGGAGCCGGGCGGATGCCGCGATATTGCTCGCGGATCAGGTCCTCGTTGGCGAGGTTCTCGTCGGGCGCATAGGCCCAGAATTCCGTGCGCACGCGCTGATGCATCCGCTCGGCGAAGGCTTCCGCGAGACGATCCGCGAGCGCTTTCACGAGGATCGAGCGGTAATCGTCGTTCGCACGCTCGAACTTTTCGGCGATGCGCACCTCCTCGATGCCCGACGTGACGACGAAGGCGCCAATCCAATCCGGCTTTCCGCTCTCGGCGGGCGCCACGAAATCCGAGATGCACAGGCTAGGCTTGCCGTCGCGCTTCGAGAGCTGCTGGCGCAGACCGTGGAAGGTGGCGAGGGTCTCGCTGCGACTGTCGCCCGTGTAGAGACGGATGTCGTCGCCGACCGCGTTGGCCGGCCAGAAGCCGATCACGGCCTTCGGGTTGAACCAACGCTCCTCGACGAGCTGCTTGAGCATTGCCTGAGCGTCCTCCCAGAGCTGGCGCGCCGCCGGGCCCTGCGCCTCGTCGTCGAGGATCGCCGGGTAGCGCCCCTTCAATTCCCAGGTCTGGAAGAATGGCGTCCAATCGATATAGGGAACGAGCTCGCCCACGTCGTAGCTGCGGAACACGCGCGCGCCGGTGAAGGTGGGCCGTGGCGCCTCGTAGGCATCCCAATCGATCTTCAGCTTGTTCGCGCGGGCCTTCTCGATGGGTATGCGCTGCTTGTCGGCCTCGGACCGCGCATGGGCGTCGGCCACCCTGCGGTACTCGCCGCGCAGCGTCTCCACATAGGCGTCCTTCGCGTCGGGCGAAAGCAGCGACGAGACGACACTGACCGCGCGGCTCGCATCGGTGACATAGACGGCCTGCCCCTTGTGGTAATTGGGATGGATCTTCACCGCCGTATGCACCCGGCTCGTGGTCGCGCCGCCGATCAGGAGCGGAACATCGAAGCCTTCGCGCTCCATCTCGCAGGCCACGTTCACCATTTCGTCGAGGGACGGCGTGATGAGACCCGACAGTCCGATCACGTCGACATTCTCCCTGCGGGCCGTTTCCAGGATCTTCTGGGCCGGGACCATGACGCCGAGATCGATGACCTCGTAATTGTTGCAGGCGAGAACCACGCCGACGATGTTCTTCCCGATGTCGTGCACGTCGCCCTTCACGGTCGCCATCAGCACCTTGCCGGCGGTGGAGCGCTCCGCGAGGCCGGAGGCTTCCTTCTCGGCTTCCATGAACGGCATGAGGTAGGCCACGGCCTGCTTCATCACGCGCGCGGACTTCACCACCTGCGGCAGGAACATCTTGCCCGCGCCGAAGAGATCGCCGACCACGTTCATGCCCGCCATGAGCGGCCCTTCGATCACGTGCAGCGGCCGCTCGACCGACTGGCGTGCTTCTTCCGTGTCCTGCTCGATGAATTCGGTGATGCCGTTGACGAGAGCATGCTCGATGCGCTTGTCGACGGACCAGGTGCGCCATTCGAGATCGGCGGCCTTCGATGCGCCCGCGCCGTCTCCCTTGAAACGCGGCGCCGCCTCCAGCAGGCGCTCCGTCGCGTCAGGCCGGCGGTTGAGCACCACGTCCTCGCACAGCTCGCGCAGTTCCGGATCGATCTCGTCATACACGGCAAGCTGGCCCGCATTCACGATGCCCATGTCCATGCCAACCTTGATGGCGTGGAAGAGGAACACCGAATGCATGGCCTCGCGCACGGGCTCGTTGCCGCGGAACGAGAAGGAGAGGTTCGACACGCCGCCCGAGATATGAGCGTGCGGAAGCGTCTCGCGGATGATCCTTGCTGCCTCGATGAAGTCGACGCCGTAGCCGTTGTGCTCCTCGATGCCGGTCGCGACCGCGAACACGTTGGGATCGAAGATGATGTCCTCGGGCGGGAATCCCACCTGCTCCGTCAGGATCCGGTAGGCGCGGGTGCAGATCTCGACCTTGCGCTCCAGCGTGTCGGCCTGGCCCTGCTCGTCGAAGGCCATGACGACAACAGCCGCGCCGTAGGAGCGGCAGACCCGCGCCTGGGCAATGAAGGCCTCCTCCCCCTCCTTCATCGAGATCGAGTTCACGATGGCCTTGCCCTGCAGGCATTTGAGCCCGGCTTCGATGACGTGGAACTTGGAGGAATCCACCATCACCGGGACGCGGGCGATGTCAGGCTCCGCCGCGACGAGATTGAGAAACTCCACCATCGCCTTCTCGGAATCGAGCAGGCCCTCGTCCATGTTGACGTCGATGATCTGGGCGCCGTTCGCCACCTGGTCGCGCGCCACGTCGAGCGCGGCGGCGAAATCGCCGTTGGTGATGAGCTTGCGGAACCGCGCGGAACCCGTGACGTTCGTGCGCTCGCCCACATTCACGAACGGGATTTCGGGGGTCAGCGTGAAAGGCTCGAGGCCCGACAGGTGCATGAGCGGCTTGAGCTTCGGGACAGGGCGCGGCGCCTTGCCGGCCACGGCTTCGGCAATCGCCCGAATATGGGCTGGCGTCGTGCCGCAGCAGCCGCCGACCACATTCACGAGACCCGCATCCGCGAACTCGGCCAGCATCCGCGCCGTGGCCTCCGGGCTCTCGTCATAGAGGCCGAACTCGTTGGGCAGTCCGGCATTGGGATAGGCGCAGACGAAGGTGTCCGCGACCTTTCCGATCTCCTGGATATGGGCGCGCATCTCCCGGGCGCCCAATGCGCAGTTGAGGCCGATGGAGAAAGGCTCGGCGTGTCGCACCGAATACCAGAAGGCGGTCGGCGTCTGGCCCGACAGGGTGCGGCCCGAAAGGTCCGTGATCGTTCCCGAAATCATGATCGGGAGTCTCACGCTCTTTTCACCAAACACCTGATGAGTGGCCACGATGGCGGCCTTGGCGTTGAGCGTGTCGAAGATCGTCTCGATGAGGATGATCTCCGCGCCGCCGTCGATGAGCCCCCTCACCTGCTCGGCATAGGCGTCCCTGACCTGATCGAAGGTGACGGCGCGATAGCCCGGATTGTTCACGTCCGGAGAGATGGAAAGCGTGCGGTTCGTGGGACCGACGGCACCCGCCACGAAGCGGCGGCGGCCATCCTCCTTCTGGGCGATCTGCGCGGCTTCGCGGGCTAGCCGTGCGCCTGCGCAGTTCAGTTCGTAGACGATCTCCTCCATGCCGTAATCGGCCTGGGCGATCGCCGTGCCCGAGAAGGTGTTGGTTTCGACGATGTCGGCGCCGGCCCGGAAGTAATCGAGATGAACGCTGCGTACCGCATCCGGCTGCGTCAGGATCAGCAGATCGTTGTTGCCCTTGACGTCCTGCTTCCACTCTCTGAACCGCTCGCCGCGAAAATCCACCTCGGAGAAGCGCGAGCGCTGAAGCTCAGTGCCCATGGCGCCGTCCAGCACGAGGATACGCCTGGAGGCTGCGTCACGCAGCGCGTTGAGGACTTCAGCACCATCGGCCGGGCAAGGATCGAACAGGGTCATCACAGTCTCTTTCAATCGGCCGGGTCCAAGCCAGCCATCCATGCGATTGCATGGCAAACAGGAATGCCCGGAGCGGTGCCGGGCATTTGAACTCTCAAGCGGCCGCCTTCACGCTCTGGTCGCGCAGCCCGAGAAGATGGCAGATCGCATAGACCAGATCGGCGCGGTTCATGGTGTAGAAGTGGAACTCGTTGACGCCGCGATCCAGAAGATCGAACACCTGTTCGGCCGCAACGGCGGCGGCGATGAGCTTTCGTGTCTCCACGTCGCTGTCGAGCCCCTCGAAGCGGGCTGCCAGCCAATCGGGAATGCTCGCGCCGGTCTTCGCGGCGAAATTCGCCGTCTGCTTGAAGTTCTGCACGGGAACGATGCCCGGCACGATCGGAATGTCGATGCCGCGCGCGCGAACCCGGTCGAGATAGCGGAAATAATGGTCGTTATCGAAGAAGAACTGGGTGATGGCGCGGTCCGCGCCGCAATCGACCTTGGCTTTCAGCGCGTCGATATCGGCATCGAGGGACGCAGCCTCGGGATGCTTCTCAGGATAGGCGGAAACGGAGACCTCGAACTCGCCGATGCTCTTGATGCCTGCCACGAGATCGCAGGTCTGCTTGTATCCGCCCGGATGAGCCTCGTACGCAGTGCCGAGACCGCCGACCGGGTCGCCACGCAGAGCCACCACGTGGCGCACGCCCGCATCCCAATAGGAGCGAACGACGTCATCCACCTCTTCCTTCGTCGCTGCGACGCAGGTGAGATGCGCGGCGGGCTTGAGGGGCGTTTCCTTCACGAGGCGCGAAACGGTGGCATGCGTGCGCTCGCGGGTGGAACCGCCGGCCCCGTAGGTCACGGAGACGAATTGCGGGTTGAGCGGCGCGAGACGCTGGATGGAGGCCCAAAGGGTCGTCTCCATCTCGGGCGTCTTCGGCGGGAAGAACTCGAAAGAGACCTTGATCGAGCAAGAAGCTTGCCGGCTGGGGCGAAGGGTCAGGGGCGACATCAGGCAACCTCTTTGTCGGGCTGGGTCAAAGGCCAATCCGTCACGACACGCCGGTCCTGTCCGAGCCAAAGGGAAACGGTCAATTGGTCACCGCCCTTCCTGGGCGGATCGATCTCTTTCGTGAGCGTGCAATCGAGGCCCGCCTCGTCGAGCCATCCCGCAACCTGCGAGGGGGCGAAGCCGAGACGCCGATGGGCCTGCGCTTCACGCAGGAACTCCAGTTGATGCGGAGCGAAATCCACCACGAGGATCCGCCCGCCCGGAGCCACGAGGCGGGCCGCCTCGCGGATCGCGCGTGCGGGGTCGTCGAGGTAGTGCAGCACCTGGTGGATGACCACGAGATCGAACGTGTCGCGCGGGAACGGAGGCGCGTAGATGTCGCCCTGGCGCAGCTCGATGCCGCGCAGGCCCGCCTTTTCGAGATTGGCCCGGGCGACCGACAGCATGGCATGGCTCGCATCGAGCCCGACCGTGCGGCTCGCGCGCGGCGCGAGGAGCTGCAGCATGCGCCCGGTGCCCGTGCCGAGATCGACGAGATCGCGAATCGGCTTCGGTCCCAGCGCGTCGAGCACCGCGGCCTCGACCACGGCCTCGGGCGCATGGAGCGAGCGCAGGCGGTCCCATTCGGGAGCGAGCCGCGAAAAATACGCCTGGGCGGCGTGCGACCGCTGGGCCCGCACGGCCTCGAGGCGGGTGCGGTCCTCCAGCAATTGCGGGTCGGAGCGGTCGAGGCTCTCAATCGTCGGCCGGATGATCCGCAGGGCCGTGCCCCGGTCGGTCAGCCGGAAGAAGGCCCAGGCCCCTTCCCGGTGCCGCTCCACGAGGCCGGCCTCGACGAGGAGCTTCAGGTGGCGGGAGATGCGGGGCTGTGACTGGCCGAGAATGTCGGTCAGGTCCGAGACCGAGAGCTCTCCTTCGGCCAGCAGGGCCAGGATCCGCAGGCGCGTTTCCTCGGCGGCCGCCCGCAGGACGTCCAGCGTCAGATCCAGAGATGGAGCTTGCTCGTCACCCATTCTCGAACTCTCGTACATATAAAGATATATTTATATCTTTTTTGAACCGAGAGCAAGCGAAAGGCCGGGTCCGGACTCGCCTGTTCTGGCACATCTGGTCCAGATCCGGCTTGCACCGGTCATTGGAAGCGGCGCGACTCTGCGGCTTCGGTCCAGGGCGTGCCGGGCGGACCGGGAGACGATGAGGAGAGGTCAGCGGAAGGGAGGCTCGTCGAAGCTGCGCAGCTTGCGGGAATGGACGGAGGCCCGCTGCCCGCGCAGGATATCGACCGCCGCCAGCCCGATCATGAGGTGCTCGCTCACCGCGCGCTCGTAGAAGGCGTTGGCGGCGCCTGGCAGCTTGATCTCGCCGTGCAGCGGCTTGTCGGAGACGCAGAGCAGCGTGCCGTAGGGCACGCGCAGGCGATAGCCCTGCGCCGCGATGGTGCCGCTTTCCATGTCCACCGCGATGGCGCGGGAGAGATTGATCTGCCGCCGCTCCTGGCTCCAGCGGAGCTCCCAGTTGCGGTCGTCGTAGGTCACGACCGTACCGGTGCGCAGCCTGCGCTTGAGGGCATCGCCGCGCTCGCCCGTAACCTGCACGGCGGCATCCTGCAGGGCCACCTGGATTTCCGCGAGAGCCGGCACCGGAATTTCCGGAGGGACCGCGCCGTCGAGGATGTGATCGCGCCGGAGGTAGCCGTGCGCCAGCACGTAATCGCCGATCGCCTGCGACTGCCGCAGGCCGCCGCAATGCCCCACCATGAGCCAGCAATGCGGGCGGAGCACCGCGAGATGATCGGTGATGTTCTTGGCGTTCGAGGGCCCCACGCCGATATTCACGAGGGTGACGCCCTGGCCGTCCTTGCGCATGAGGTGATAGGCCGGCATCTGGAAGCGGTGCCAGGGCGAGGAGCCGATCAGATCCTCGACTGCCGATGCGTCGAGCCCGTGCTCGATCGCGACGCCTCCCGGCAGCACGAGCCTGCTGTAGGGCCCCTCCTCGTTGGCCAGTTCCTTCACGGCCCAGCGGATGAACTGATCCACGTAGCGATGATAGTTCGTGAGCAGGATCCAGGGCTGGGCCGAACGCCAGTCGCTGCCCGTATAATGCACGAGGCGGCGCAGGGAGTAATCGACGCGGGCAGCATCGAAGAGCGACAGCGGGCGCGGCTCGTCCTCGTGGAACAGCCAGGTGCCGTCCGCGATCTCGTCGCCGACCTTGGCGAGCAGCGGCGTCGGGAAATGCTGCGCCAGTTCGGAGGCCGCATGCGCGCCGTGCCCAAGCTCGTCCCCACGCTCGAAGATGTAGGGATAAGGGATTTCCTGGTCGCTGACCCCGACCTCGAGGGTGGCGCCGTAGTCGCGCACGAGGAAGTTCAGCTGCTCCAGCAGATAGTTCCTGAAGAACGCCGGCTGCGTGATCGTCGTCGCGTAGATTCCCGGCCCCTGGAACTTGGCATAGGCGCGCTGCTTCACCGGCGGCACGGAATTGGCGCGGTAATCGACCCTCAGCTCCGGATAGCGGAAGCGGGAGCGTTCGAGCGGTGTCGGAGGCGTGCCGGTTGCGAAGAAATGCTCGAGGCAGCGGCGCTGCGCCTCGACGGCGGCGTCGTGGAGCGCGATCAGCCGCTCGACGGCTTCCTCGGGCGTTGCGACGGGTTGAAAGTCTGCGTTGTGATCGGCCGGCACGTCATTGTCTCTACTTATGTTCTCGTGCCTCAAGGGTCATACACTGTTTCATGGAAGAACCCAAGAGCCACGACAATCAGAAGGGAAGGTTCGCTCCACTCCAATCGAAAAACCCGCCAGTTTGTTCAATCGTGAGCCCGTCGATCACCCGCTCTCCGCGCAGAAGAAGGGCGCGGGCGAGCTCCCGCCCGATTCCGCGCCCCACGCCTGTGATGAGCCAGGTGCCCACCCGAAAGCCCTACCGCGTGAACTTCTTGTACTTGATCCGGTGCGGGATCGTGGAATCCGTGCCGAGGCGGCGCTTCTTGTCCTCCTCGTATTCCTCGAAGTTGCCCTCGAACCATTCCACGTGGCTGTCGCCCTCGAAGGCGAGGATGTGGGTGGCGATGCGGTCGAGGAACCAGCGATCGTGCGAGATGATCACCGCGCAGCCCGCGTAATCCTCGAGCGCCTCTTCGAGGGCCCGCAGGGTATCCACGTCGAGGTCGTTGGTCGGCTCGTCGAGGAGCAGAACGTTGGAGCCCGATTTCAGGATCTTGGCGAGATGCACGCGGTTGCGCTCGCCGCCCGAGAGCACGCCCACCTTCTTCTGCTGATCGGAGCCCTTGAAGTTGAAGGCCGAGCAATAGGCGCGCGCGTTGATCTCGCGCTTGCCGAGATAGAGCACCTCGTTGCCGCCCGAGATCTCCTCGTAGAGCGTCTTGTTGGCGTCGAGGGAGTCGCGGCTCTGGTCCACATAGCCGAGCTTCACGCTCTCGCCGATGGTGATGGAGCCCTCGTCCGGCTGCTCCTGGCCCGTGATCATGCGGAACAGGGTGGTCTTGCCGGCGCCGTTCGGGCCGATCACGCCGACGATGCCGCCCGGCGGCAGCTTGAACGACAGGCCGTCGATGAGCAGCTTGTCGCCGAAGGCCTTCTTGAGGTTGTCGAACTCGATGACGTTGTTGCCCAGGCGCTCGGCGATCGGAATGATGATCTGGGCGGTCGTCGGCCCCTTCTCGCTGGCCTTGGCCACGAGGTCCTCGTAGCGCTGGATACGGGCCTTCGACTTGGCCTGGCGGGCCTTGGGCGAGGCCGACACCCATTCGCGCTCGCGCTCGATGGTGCGCTGGCGCGCCTCTTCCTCGCGGCCCTCCTGCTCGAGGCGCTTCTGCTTCTGCTCGAGCCAGGACGAGTAGTTGCCCTCGTAAGGGATGCCGCGGCCGCGGTCGAGCTCGAGGATCCAGCCGGTCACGTTGTCGAGGAAGTAGCGGTCGTGGGTGACGATCAGGATCGCGCCCGGATAATTGCGCAGGTGGCCTTCGAGCCAGGCGGTCGTCTCGGCGTCCAGGTGGTTGGTCGGCTCGTCGAGGAGCAGCAGCTCCGGCTGCTCCAGGAGAAGCTTGCACAGGGCCACGCGACGGCGCTCGCCGCCCGAGAGCTTGTCCACCGACCAGTCGTCCGGCGGGCAGCGCAGGGCGTCCATGGCCTGGTCCACCTGGGAATCGAGATCCCACAGGCCCTTGGCCTCGATCTCGTCCTGGAGACGGGTCATCTCGTCCGCCGTCTCCTCGGAATAGTTCATGGCGATCTCGTTGTAGCGGTCGAGCAGCGCCTTCTTGGCCGCGACGCCCTCCATGACGTTCTCGCGGACATTCTTGGACGGGTCGAGCTGGGGCTCCTGCGGCAGGTAGCCGACGCGGGCGCCCTCGGCCACCCAGGCCTCGCCGTTCCAGTCGGTGTCGATGCCGGCCATGATGCGCAGAAGGGTCGATTTACCGGCGCCGTTGACGCCGAGCACGCCGATCTTGGCGTCGGGATAGAAGGACAGGTGAACGTTGTCCAAGACCTTCTTGCCGCCCGAATAGGTCTTGGAGAGGCCACGCATGTGGTAGATGAACTGACGGGACACTGCAAAAGCCCTGCTGATTGATCGGTTGAAAGGGGTTGGCCGTCAGTTAGCAGGGGCAGCCTGCCGGGGCAAGGCGGGCAAATGCCGCCGGACCGCACCGGCCGGAGAGGCTGCCCGGCCCTGCCCGTTCCGGACCGGCCGCCGCCTCTCGGCCGTGGCCGCTCCGCCGGCGAAGCGCTCCATTAGGGAAAGCGCTCCCTCGTCATGGCCGCGCTTGTCGCGGCCATCCGCCTGTTTTTCCGCCCCCGCAGCCCTCACCCTGAGGAGCGAAGCGTCTCGAAGGGCGAGGCGTCTCCAGAGTGCACTGGATCATCCTTCGAGACGCAGCTGCGCTGCTCCTCAGGATGAGGACGGAGGTAGACCCATCACGTCATGGCTGTCCCTCTCCGTCATGGCCGCGCTTGTCGCGGCCATCCACGTCTTGGGATTCACGGCGGTGCAAAGACGTGGATCCCCGGGCCAAGCCCGGGGATGACGGTTGCGGGTGTGAGAACCGGAAGGCAATCAGCT
>Ga0182742_1001132_pt1 | contig 35874 bp, 34 predicted proteins | sample eDN5th37CBELigMG_FD_128880 | JGI IMG/M metagenome (GOLD analysis project Ga0182742, IMG submission 128880) | Enriched Miracle-Growth compost microbial communities from Emeryville, California, USA - eDNA 5th pass 37_C BE-Lig MG (version 2)... ... | reverse complement strand
CAGATGCGCGAGGGCGACCGCGAGAGCGCGCGGCTGCATCTGGAAAGCGTCAAGCGCATCCTGGCGAAGGAAGAGCCGGACTTCATGGCGTGAATGGCACAGCCGGCGTGGAATTCCGCAGGAACAGCACGGTGGCGGCGGAGCTGAACGGCATTCCCTTCGCCCCTTGGGCGCCGCCCACCGATTGGGCCGTGGTGGAGGGGACGGCGCCGCTGGAGGAGCCACCCCTGATGCCGAAGCCCGGCCGTGCCCCGGCGGCGGGCGCCGCGATCCTTGAGCCGGACTGGCGCGTTTGGATCATCGACCCGGCCGGCGGCTTCGGTGGCTACAGGCACAGCTTCCCCAAGGGACGGATCAAGGGCGGGCTGGATCCGCAGCGCGCCGCCATCCGCGAATGCTTCGAGGAAACGGGCCTGCGCATCGCCATCACCGGCTGGCTGGGGGATTTCGACCGCTCGACCACCACCACGCGGCTCTACCTGGCACGGCGCACCGGCGGGCGCCCGGTGGATTTCCACTGGGAGGTGGAGGCGGTACGACTAATGCCGGTCATGGAACTGCCGCGCTGGCTGACCAATCCGCATGATGCGAAGCCGGTTGCCGCACTGCTCGCCCATGCCGCCGCGATGAGGGTCTGATCATGTGGGTGTTCCTGGCCGATTCCTTCCTCAGCATCGTGGCAACGCCGGAGGATCCGGATCTGGTGAAGGTCCGCGCCCGCTTCCGCGGCGATATCGAGCGCGTCTTCCCCGACGCCAAGGTGGAAGCCTGGACCGGCACCGACTACGCCTATCGCACCACCCTGCCGCGCAGCCGGGTGGCGGAGGCGATGGTGCAGGCGGTGATGGAAACCCGCGCCACCAACTTCAAGGCCTGGGTGCGGGAACGCTGGCGGCATGATGTCTATATGCGCATCTGGTCCGTGATGGCGGAGGAGCAGGACCGGCGCGAGGGAAGACCGCCGCGCCGGCGGAGCTAGGCACTATCCCGCCATTCGCGGCTGCCGCCCCAGCCGCACCGCGGGGGAGAGCAGGATCACCAGCGCCTGCGCCAGGAAGCCGAGGGCCGCCACGACCAGGCAGGTCTCCGCGCCATACAGCCCGCCGGCGAGGGCGCCGATCGCCGCGCCCAGCGGCCGCGAGCCATAGGCCATGATGTTGAGCGCCGAGGCGCGGCCGAGCAGCGCCGGCGGCGTCACGCTCTGCCGCAGCGTGGTGGTGCTGATGACCCAGAGGATCGGCCCGGCGCCAATCAGGAAGAAGCTCGCCCCGGCGAGCAGTGGTGAAGGCAGCCAAATGGTCAGCACCATGGCCAGGGAGGCGGCCAGCCCTGCGACCGGCCCGATGCCGATCACCGCGCCGAAGGGCATGCGCCGCATGATCCACGGCGCCGCGAGCGCCCCAGCCATCATGCCCACGCCATAGGCCGCCAGCGTCGCCCCGACCCCGGAGGCCGAGAGTCCGAGCCGGTGCACCGCATAGGGCACATAGACTGCCTGCAGGACGAAGAAGGCGGTGCCGAAGATGAATTGCGTGACGAAGACCGGCCGCAGCAGCTCATGCCCGAAGACGAAGCTGGCGCCTTCCCGCAATTCCTGCGCGATGCGGCGGTGCGGCAGGTGGGGCCGTGGCGGCTCCCGCAGCCCGCCCAGCAGCAGCGCCGCACCGGCGGAGAGGAGGGCGGCGGCGCCGAAGGCCGTGGCGGCGCCGGTCCAGCCGACCAGCGCCCCGGCCAGGGCCGGGCCGGCGGCGAAGGCGGTGGTACGCGCCAGTTCGATCCGCGCATTCGCCAGAGGCAGCGCGGAGGGCGGCACCAGCGCCGGCACCAGGGCAGGCGCCGCGACGCTGTAAGCCACCGTGCCGCAGGCGCCGAGGAAGCCGAGAGCGGCCAGCAGCGGCAGGGTCAGCAGGCCAAGCCAGGCCAGCACGAGGATGCCGAGCAGGGAGAGCACGCGCAGCGCCTCCGCAGCCGCCATCAAGCGGCTGCGCGAGATGCGGTCGGCCAGCAGTCCCGCAGGGATGGCGAAGAGCAGGAAGGGCAGGGTCTGCGCCGTTTGCAGCATCCCCGTCTCCCCGGCCCCGGCGCCGAGGGCGAGCACGGCAAGGATAGGTGCCGCCGCCAGGCCGATCTGCTCCGCCGATTGTGCGGCAAGGTTCGACCAGGCGAGGCGTTGGAAACCGGCGGGCAGGCGGGTTTCGGCATTGGCGGGCACGGAGGCACCTCTCGGCGTGTCGGTGCCGCGCAAGCTATGCAGGCCGCTCCGGCGGCGCACTCCGCGCGTTGCGCCGGCGCGTCCCAGCCCCGTTGGCGGTCTGCACGTGGGCGCTGATCACGATCCCGGCGCAGCCGGGGAAGTTCGGTTGCAATTCACGAAGCTGCCGGGGGCGGTGCGGATCTCCACGCCATCGGGGATGCGCCAATCGGGCTGCGCTGGATGGCGGCGCGGACAGCAATGAGGCCGGGATCCAGCGGCTCATGGAGCGGCCCGGCCGCCATCCTCTCCCGCCCGGTTATGGGCCGGCATCCAGGCCGGCGCGCAGGCGGCGGCCTTCCTCGCTGTCGGGGTCGATCAGGCCCTCGCGCAGGAAGAGGTCGATCAGCACCAGGTTGACGTTGAACTTCACCTCAGCCGTGTCCCGCACCATCTCCAGAACCCGCCGGACGGGCCACAGCTCGAAGCGTTCCACCTCGTCGTCATGCGGGCAGGGCGTGAAATCCTCGGGCAGATCGAGGTCGAAGCAGTGCAGCACGTCGCGCCGCGTGCCCTCCTCATTCGCCATGACATAGGAGACGCGGCCGACCCGGCGGGCCTGGAGGGCGAGTTCCGGCGGGATGCTGGCTTCCTCTCCCGCTTCCTTCACCAGCGTCTCCTCGGGCGAGAGTCCGGCCGGGATGCCGCCGGCGATCAGGTTGTCGAGCTTTCCCGGCGCGACGGATTTGTTCCTCGCGCGCCAGCCGATCCAGAGATGCAGCCCATCCGGCCGCCGCACCCTGCCGTTCACATGCACGCCCTGGGCGATGATGCCGAAAGCCGGCAGGGCGCCGCGGTCCAGGGTGGCAAGCACCGGTCCTTCCGCCTCCGCACGCACATCGAAGGCTTCCCCGCGCAGGCGGAAGAAGCCGCGGCCGGCCAGGGAGCGGGCGATGGCGGCCAGCGCCTCCGACCGCGCGCCGGGACTGCGGAGCCTTCCGGCCAGCGCCGCGCCCCTGCCGTCGAAATGGATGTCGCGCGGGAAAAAGGTCAGCGCCCGGGCAAGATCGGTCGAGAGCCAGCCAACCAGCGCCTCACCAATGCGGAAGGGCACCAGATGGGCCGGGGAGGGGAGGTTGTTGCAGGCGGCGATGTGGCGCTGGAAGGGGCTCATGCCTTTCCCTGTAACCCTGCGCATGGCGGCCCCGCCAGATGGCGGGTTTGCCTCCCCTGGCCTCGACCCTATCTCGGGGGAGAACATCCGGAGATCAACCGTGGCGCAACCCAAGGCGGCCGAGCGCAGCCACCTGCAAACCCTGCTGACCCTTGCCCCCTGGCTCTGGCCGAAAGGGGAGCCCGGCTTGCGCATCCGCGTGGCGGCGGCGCTGGTCTTCCTGGTGCTGGCCAAGGGCGCGAATGTGCTGGTGCCGATCGTTTATGCGCGGGCGGTGGATGCGCTGTCGCCGCATAAGGGCGCCGCCGCCATCGCCGCACTGCCGATCGCGCTGGTGCTGGGCTACGGATTGCTGCGCATCGCCAGCAGCGCCTTCGGGGAATTGCGCGATGCGGTCTTCGTGAAGGTGCAGGCGCGGGCGACCCGGCGCATCGCCCTGCAGGTCTTCCGGCACATGCATGCGCTCTCCCTGCGCTTCCACCTGGACCGGCAGACTGGCGGCCTTTCCCGCGTGATCGAGCGCGGCACGCGGGGCATCACCTTCGTGCTCGACTTCATGCTGTTCAACATCATCCCGACGATCCTCGAGATCCTGCTGGTGGCGGGGATCCTGTGGGGGATGTTCAACTTCTCCTTCGCCGCGGTCACGCTGGGGACCATCGCGGTCTATATCGCCTTCACCCTGATCTTCACCGACTGGCGCCTGCGCTTCCGGCGGGAGATGAACCAGACCGACCAGGAAGCGAACACCAAGGCGATCGACAGCCTGCTCAACTACGAGACGGTGAAGTACTTCAACAACGAGGCGCATGAGGAACGGCGCTACGACGCCAGCCTCGCCCGTTACGAGGGCGCCTATGTCCGCTCCGAGGTCACGCTGAACCTCCTGAACATGGGCCAGGCCGCGGTGATCGCGATCGGGCTCACCATCGTCATGCTCATGGCGGCGCAGGGCGTGGCGCAGGGCCGGATGACGGTCGGCGACTTCGTGCTGGTGAACACCTATCTGATCCAGCTCTACCTGCCGCTGAATTTCCTGGGCTTCGTCTATCGCGAGATGAAGCAGAGCCTGACCGACATGGAGGCCATGTTCCGCCTGCTGCGCGAGCAGCGGGAGGTGCAGGACAAGCCCGGCGCGCCGGATCTGGCGCCGGGGCCGGGGGAATTGGTCTTCGAGGATGTGCGCTTCGGCTACCGTCCGGATCGGATGGTCCTGAAGGGCGTCTCCTTCCGCGTGCCGCCGGGGCGAACCCTGGCGATCGTCGGGCCGACCGGGGCGGGGAAGTCCACCATCTCCCGTCTGCTGTTCCGCTTCTATGACGTGACCGGCGGCCGCATCCTGCTGGACGGGCAGGACATCCGCGATGTGAAACAGTCCAGCCTGCGTGCCGCCATCGGCGTGGTGCCGCAGGACACGGTGCTGTTCAACGACACCATCCGCTACAACATCGCCTATGGCCGCCCGGGCGCGACGGAGGAGGAGATCGTCCAGGCTGCGCAGCTCGCCCAGGTGCATGACTTCGTCATGCGCCTGCCGGAGGGCTACCGGACCATGGTGGGGGAGCGCGGGCTGAAGCTCTCGGGTGGCGAGAAGCAGCGGGTGGCGATCGCTCGCACCATCCTGAAGAACCCGCGCATCCTGATCCTGGACGAGGCGACCAGCGCGCTCGACACGCGGACGGAACAGGACATCCAGGCGGCGCTGCGCCAGGTCTCGGCGGACCGGACGACCCTGGTGATCGCGCACCGCCTCTCCACGGTGGTGGAGGCGGATGAGATCATCGTCCTACAGGACGGGAGGATCGCTGAGCGCGGCAGCCATGCCGAGCTGATCGCCCGGGACGGCCTCTATGCGGAGATGTGGCGGCGCCAGTCCGAGGCAGTAGCGGCGGCGGAGGCAGCCGCAGCGGCCCAGGCGGCGGCCGATCTGGACAGGCCACGGGCCGGCCGGGCGGCGGAGGTGGTGGAGCAGCCGGCACGCTGAGCGGCCCCGACGACCGCAGGGCCACAGTCCGAAGGTCGTCGTGGCAGTGCCGCGGACCGGCCCCGCCAACTTGCAGGCTATGGGGCTTTCCCCGAGGGGGCGCAGGCCCTATCTGCCAGGACAGGACAGGAGGGCGCCTTATGCAGCTAGACCCCCAGGGCGTGGCCCCGGAAGACCTCAGCCATGCCGGTTCGGTGGTGGACAAGGCTATCGAGTACATGATGGACCAGAAGATCGCGCCCATTTCCGCGGCCTCGGCCCTGCTCGGCGGAGCGCTGGGCCTGCTGGCCCGCAGCCTGGACGACCGTGCCATCGCGGCGGTGCTGCGGAGCGCGCTGGCCTCGGTGGAGTCCGGGGAGCTGCGGGAGATGCGGGGGCAATTGCCGGGCGGCCAGGCCGGGATGTGAAGCCGTCCGGTCGCCGGAGGGGCGGGGGCCCTGGAGGCCTGAATCGGCCTGCCGGCCTTGACGCGCCTGCCCCGGCGGGGCATTAGGGCGACCCTTCGGATGCAACCCGCGCGCGGCAACCTCTCGCCGCGCGCGCCTGTTATCGGGAACTCCGCCATGGCCCGCCGCTGCGGCATCACCGGCAAGGGCGTTCTGACGGGCAACAACGTCAGCCACGCCAACAACAAGACGCGCCGCCGCTTCCTGCCCAACCTGCAGGAGACGTCCTTCTATTCCGACGTGCTGGCCACCTCGGTCCGGCTGCGCCTGACGGCGAACGGCATCCGCACCATCGAGCATAATGGCGGCCTGGACGCCTTCCTGCTCGGCACGCCGAGCCGCAAGCTGCCGCAGGAGGCGCAGGTGCTGAAGCGCCGGATCGAGCGGGCGAAGGCCAAGAAGGAAGGCGCTGCCGCCTGAAGGCCGAGGCCCGTTTCCGGGCCTTGACCTTTTCGCAAGCGGCATATGCGAGAGCCGGGCATCAGCCCGGCTTTTTCATTCCCGTCCTGACCGGCTTGCTGGCCATCGGCGGCCTGCTGCTGGCCCTGCATGCCCAGGGAACCGCCATCGCCGCCGAGGCCTGGCCGCGCAGCCTGAAGCCCGACCCTGTGCCGCTTGCGCCCCTGCTGGAGGAGGCGATCGCCGCCACTGCGCCCTGCCAGGCGGCAATACCGTGTGGCGCCGGGAGCCGCCGGGCTGACCCTGCTGCGGGAGAGGCTGATCGCCCCCGACTATTCCAGGTCGCGGAGCGCGGTGGCGATCAGGGCCTCGATGCGCGGCATGTCGCCGATCTCGCGTCCCAGAAGCAGGGCGAGCTTGGCGAGGAACAGGGCCTCGCGCTCCGGCCCGGCGGTGGTGACGGCTTCGGCGAGGCGCTCCCACAGGGCTTCCAACATCTCCTGGTTCGCAGCCATGGCTCAGGGCTCCCGGCCGAGCATGCGGGCGTGGGCGGCGTCGAAGGCGGCAGCCTCGAAGCGGCGCCAGCGCCAGGTGACATGCCCGTCCGGCCGCACCAGATAGCCAACGCCGGGCGCATCCAACCCCAGGAGGGCGGCGGTGCGGCCGCGCTCATCCGCCGCCTCGCCACCTGGGCCGATACGGGAAAGGCGCAGGCCGGGGAGGGCGGCGAGATGTGCCTCCGCCGCCGCATCGCCGGCCCGGAGCAGGGCGGTCGGCCACGGGCCGATCAGCGCCTGGACGTGGCCGGGACGGCCCCCGATGGTCAGCGGCACGGCGGGCAGCACCGCGCCGGGTGGCGGGCCGGCCTGCCACTCGCCCTGTTCCGGCGTCTGGAGGGGCGAATCGGGGAAGGTGGTGGCCGCGCTTTGCCGCGGATTGACCAGCGGGCGGGCGAAATCCTGGCTGGCGGCGAGGCTCAGCGCCGCATCGCGCATCAGGGCGAAGCCGCGTGAGGGCGGGGTCATGAACAGCGTGCTCTTGCGGGCGTTGCGGATATTCTCCCGGGCGGCGAAGACGCGCTCCTCGGAATAGCTGTCCAGCAGTGCCTCGCCGCCCTCGCCGCGGATCACGGCGGCCAGCTTCCAGGCCAGGTTGGCAGCATCCTCGATGCCCGAATTCATGCCGCGCACCCCGAAGATCGGCACCAGGTGCGCCGCATCGCCGGCGAAGAGCACGCGGCCATGCCGATAACTGGCCAGCGTCAGGCAATGGGCACGGTAGAGGCTGATGAGCACCAGCTCGTAATCCGCCCTCTCACCGATGGCGGCGAGATGCGCGTCGATGCGGGCGCGGACGCGCTCCTCCCGCTGTTCCGCCTCGGCATCCTCATCGTCGCGGAGCTGGTAGTCGATGCGCCAGATGTCGTGCGGCTGCCTGTGCATCAGCACGGTGGAGCCGGGATTGGAGGGGGGGTCGAACCAGGCCCGGCGCTCCACCGGATGATCGGATCGCAGGCGGATATCGGCGATCAGGTAGCGGCCTTCATAGGAGGTGCCCTCCAGCCGCAGGCCGAGCGCGGCGCGGGTCGGGCTGCGGGCGCCGTCGGCGGCGACCACCCAATCGGCCAGCAGGTCATATTCGCCTTCCGGGGTAGCGATGCACAGCGTCACGCCCTCATCGGTCTGGCGCAGGGCGCGCATCTCGCTCCGCCAGCGGAGGTCCACCTGCGGCCGCTCCGCCAGCGCCTCCACCAGGCATTGCTCGGTGAAGCATTGCTGCAGGTTGAGCATGGGCGGATGACGCTGGTCGGCATCATGGGGCATGGCGAATTCCAGCACCTGATGCCCACGCCACCAGCTTCTTCCATCCGTCCAGGGCAGGCCGCGGGCGAGGATGCCCTCCGCAACGCCGAAATCCTCCAGGATCTCCAGCGAGCGGCGGGAGATGCAGATGGCGCGGCTGCCGAAGCTCACCTGGTCGCGCGGCTCGATGACGACGCAGGGGATGCCGTGATGCGCCAGCCCAGCGGCGAGGGTCAGGCCGATCGGGCCGGCGCCGAGGACCGCCACCGGATGCCGCCGCGCCTCGCCCTGCAATTCCGGCGGGGCACGGAAGGGGTAGCGCGGCATGTCGTCATAGACGCTGCGGCCGATCGCCATGGGCTCAGCCCTTCTGCGACTCCGCCAGGAAGGCAGAGAGCGCCGCCGTCGACCGGTTCGGCCCTGCCGCATCATCGGCCATCTGTTGGTAAAAGCGGGCGATGGCCTGGTAGATTTCGGCGGTGGCCTCGTCCGGCTGCACGAAATCGGCGATCTCCTCCATCTCCCCCACCCAGCGATAGGCCTTGCCGTACATCGGCGGCACCATGTCCCTGAACCAGGCAAGGAGCTGCGGCTGGCTTCGTTTCAGCTCGCGGCGCAGCCCCTCCGCCGCGCCGGCACGAGTGGCGGCCAGCATCATGGCGGAGGCGAGGGCGGTCAGCCCCTTGGTGATGCCGGCATAGGACATCTTCAGCGCCGAGGCAGCGCCCACCGGGCCCTCGATCACGCGGACATCCAGGCCGTATTCGCCCAGCACGGCAAGCCGCGCGGCCTCCGGGCCGGAGAGGTAGAGGACGGGCGTATAGCCATCCGGCCGGGGCGGGCCGCCGATGATGCTGCCATCCACGAAAGCGCAGCCGGTGGGGGCGATGATGCCGGCGATGCGCTGCACCGTCTCCGGGCTGACAGCGTTGCAATCGGCGAAGACCGGCTTCCGCTCGGCCGCGGCCAGGTGTGGCGCCAGCCGTTCCGCCAGGGCCGGTGCTTCGGCAGGCGGCACGATGGAGAGAATGATGCCGGCGCCGGCGATCTCGGCGGCCGGCACGGCGCGCATCCCGGCGGCGGCAGCGCGCTTCGCGCTCGCCTCGCTGCGGCCGGCGAGGGAGGTGAGGACGGTGACGCCCCTCTCCGTCAGGCGCCGGGCTACGCCGGACCCCATGGCGCCCTGGGCGATGATGGCGACAACAGGCGGCATGACAGGCCTCCTTACCCTTGGAACGCAGGAGATAGCGCGCTCCGGGACGGTTTGACAGGAGCGCCGATTGGCGCGGTGATGGCGGGAAACGGAGGCCGTCCATGGACAAGCTGACCCTCGCCGTCGTCTCCCGGAACTACTTCAACCTGCCGGCCTGGATCGGCCTGCATGCCCGGCTGTTCGCGGCGGAGGGGCTGGAGGTCCGCATCGACCATATCGAGGGCATCGAGGAGGTGAACGACCGGATCCGGGACGGCCGCGCCCAGCTTGCCTATGGCGTAACCGAGCATGTGATCCTGGATGCCGAATCGGGCGGGCATCAGGTGATCATCGGCGGGAATGTGAACCGGCTGCCCTTCTCCCTGATCGCCCGGCCGGGGATCGAGGGGCTGGCCGGGCTGCGGGGGAAGCGGATCGGCGTGTCCTCGATCCGGGCGGGGAGTTCCTCGCTCATCATGCGCATCCTGGCGGAGGCGGGGCTGCACTGGCCGGGGGATTACGAGCTGGTGCCCTGCGGCCCGATCCTGGCGCGCTGGGAAATGCTGCGCTCCGGCGGGATCGATGCCGGGCTTCAGGGGGCGCCGCTGGACCGCATCGCGCTGGACCAGGGCTTCGTCTCGCTCTGCGAGCCGCGGCAGGAATTCCAGTTCACCAGCCTGGATGTGGATGCGCGCTGGGCGGCGGCGAACCGTGACCTGCTGCTGCGCTTCTGCCGCGCCTTCCTGCGCGCCCATGCCTGGTTCTACGCCAACCGCGAGGGATCGAACGCCATCGCCATGAAGGAGACGGGAATGGAAGCGCGTTATGCCGAGCTTGCCTGGCAGGATTACACGCGGGCAGAAATCTTCCCGCGTGATGGGGAGGCGAGCGAAGCCGGGGTGCAGGCACTGATCGAGACCAGCGCCCTGATCCGCGAATTGCCGAACCGCGCGCGGACGCGGGCGGAAGACTACATCGACCGCTCCTGGCTGGCCGAGGCGAGGGCTTCGCTGTGACACAGCCTCTGTTCGATCCCGGTGATTTCCGCATCCCGGAGGGCGTCACCCATGTCTGCGCCGGGGGCGAGACGCCCTTCCTGCGCCGGCATGACGCGGCGCTGCTGCAATACGCGCAGGACAAGAGCGCTGGCCCGCCGGGCCGCGACCGCCAGGATGCCGTGGTGCTGCGCGTGCGGGAAAAGGTGGCCGCCGCCTGGGGCGTGGAGCGCGCCGATATCGGCATCTGCGCCCATGTCGCCGAGGGCATGTCCATGCTGGTGGAGAGCCTGGACTGGCAGCCCGGTGACAATGCCGTGGTGGATCCGGACGAATATCCCTCCGTCGTCGCGCCGCTCGCCCTGCAGCGGCATCCGAAGGTGGAGTTGCGCTTCGCCCGCGCGGGCGATCCGGAGGCCGTGGCGGCGGCGGTGGATGCGCGGACGCGGCTGATCGGGGTCAGCTATGTCTCCTACCTCACCGGGGAGCGGTATGACCTGACGGCGCTGCGGCAGGTGGCGGACCGGGTGGGGGCGCTGCTGGCGGTGGATTACACCCAGGCGGCGGGCTATCTGCCGATCCGGCCGCAGATCGCGGATTTCGCCTTCGCCGCCTGCTACAAATGGCTGCTGGGCATGACCGGCACCGCCATCGCCTATTGGAACCGCGCGCGGCAGCCGGGATGGATGCCGGGGACGGCGGGGTGGCATTCCATCGATTCCATGGCACGGCCGGATTATGCGGGCGGGCTGGCCTTGGTGCCGGATGCGATGCGCTTCGCGCGCGGCAATCCGGCGCATGCCTCGCTCTATGTGCTGGACTCGGCGCTGGACTATCTCGGGCGCTTCGAAGCGGAGACGGTGCAAAGGCACGTCCAGACGCTGACCACCGCGCTGCTCGCACGGCTGGAGCAGGCGGGCATCGCCTCCACCACCCCGGCGGATCCGGCGCGGCACGGGGCAAGCGTCTGCATCGCCTCGCCGCAGGCGGGCGCCATCACCAAGGCGCTGTTCGACCGCGGCATCTATGCCTGGAACGGGCGCGGCCGCATCCGCTTCAGCTTCCATGGCTTCAATGGCATGGCGGATGTGGAGCGCATCATGCAGGCGCTGCGGGCCGAGTGGCGGGACTGACAGGCTGGTCGGGAGCACATCATGTCGCTGACATTGGATGCCGAATTGCAATCCTGGGTGGGCCGCACCCGCATCGTGGAGGACGAGATCAGCCCCGGCGCCGTGCGGCGCATCGCCGGCATGCTGGATCTCGACCCGGACCGCTTCCGGCGCGGCGATCCGCTGCCTCCGCACTGGTTCACCATGTTCTTCCCGGATGTGGCGCGGCAGTCCGATATCGGGCCGGACGGCCATCCGAAGCCCGGCGTGTTCCTGCCGCCCATCCCATTGCCTCGCCGCATGGGCGCCGGGCGGCGCGTGCGCATTCCGGGCGTGCTGCGGGTGGGCGATGTGGCGACCAAGACGGCGGAGGTCGCGGCCATCCTGCCGAAGCAGGCGCGCACCGGCTTCATCACCGTGCTGACCATGCGCCACACCATCCGCCGCGGCGAGGAGGTGATCGCGGTGGACGAATTCGATGCCATCTACCGCGAGGCGGTGAAGCCCGGCGAGGCCAGTGCCGTGGCGCCACCCCAGCCTGCCCCGGCCGATCCGGCCTGGCGCGAGGACAAGCTGCTCGATCCGCCCCTGGTGTTCCGCTACTCCGCCGTCACCTGGAACGCGCACCGCATCCATTACGACGCGGATTATGCCCGGCAGGTGGAGGGCTATCCGAACACGGTGCAGAATGGCGGGCTGACCATGCAGCTTGTCCTGGATGCTGCGGTGAAGCACACGCCGGGGCGGCTGACCGGATTCACCGCGCGCCTGACCCGGCCGCTCTATGTCGGCGACACCGTCACCCTGGCCGGCCATGCGCTGAAGGATGGCAAGGTCGCGGCCTGGGCGCAGGACCGGGACGGCCATCTCTGCGCGCAGCTTGAACTGGAATTCGCCTCATGACGGGCGGCCCGCTGGAAGGCGTGCGGGTGGTGGACCTTACCACCGTGGTGGTCGGGCCGATCTGCACGCGCACCCTGGCGGACCAGGGTGCCGAGGTCATCAAGGTGGAGGCGCCGGGCGGCGACATCCTGCGCTACCTCGCGGCCGGCTGCCGCACGCCGTCCATGTCGGGCAAGTTCATCAATTTCAACCGCAACAAGCGCTCCATTGTGCTGGACATCAAGAAGCAGGCGGGGATGGAGGCGATGAGGCGGCTGATCCGCGGCGCCGATGTCTTCGTCAGCAATGTCCGGCCGGCGGCGCTGGAGCGGGCGGGGCTGGACTATGCCTCGCTCGCGCCGGAGAATCCGCGGCTGATCCATTGCGGCATCCTCGCCTTCGGCAGCGGCGGGCGCTACTGCAACCGCCCGGCCTATGATCCGATCATCCAGAGCCTCTCCGGCGTCGCCGGCACCTTCCACCGCGCCATCGGCGAGCCTCGCTTCGTCCCGATGGTGATGACGGACCACATCACCGGCCTGATCGCGGCGCAGTGCATCGGCTTCGCCCTCTACCGGCGGGAGCGCACCGGGCGCGGCGAGGCGATCGAGGTGCCGATGTTCGAGAACATGGCCAGCTTCGTCGCCAGCGAGCATCTCGGCGCTGCCACCTTTGACCCGCCGGAAGGCCCCGTCGGCGACGAGCGGCTGCTGAGCCCGGACTACCGGCCCCTGCCGACGCGGGATGGCTACATCACCGTTCGCCCGAACAACGACCGGCAGGCTTTCGCCTTCTTCGACGCCATCGGGCGGCCGGAGCTGAAGCAGGATCCGCGCTTCAGCAGCCCGATCCGCCGTACCGAGAATGCGGCCGACTATTTTGCGGTGCAGGTGGAGGCCCTGGCGCAAAGGACCACGGCGGAATGGCTGGAAATCTTCGCCGCCGATGTGCCTGCGGCGGGCTACAACAGTATCGAGGACCTGCTGGAGGACCCGCATCTGCAGGATGTCGGCTTCTGGGAGGCCGACGACCACCCGACCGAGGGCCGCATCCGCCGCACCCGCACCGCCAACCGCTTCAGCGGCGGGATGCGGCAGGAGGTACTGCCCGCGCCGCGCCTCGGCCAGCACACGCGGGAGGTGCTGGCGGAACTCGGCTATGATGCCGCCGAGATCGACCGAATGCTGGAAAGCGGCGCCGCACAGGCCGCCTGAGGAATCACCATGCCGAATCTTCCCACTTGGCGCTCCCTTCTCTTCGTCCCAGTGACGGCGGAGCGCTTCGTCGCCAAGGCGCATACCCGCGGCGCGGATGTCATCATCCTGGACCTGGAGGATTCCGTCGCGCCGGCGGAGAAGGATGCTGCCCGTGCCGCCCTGCCGGCCGCCGCGGCGCAGGTAGGCCAGGCGGGTGCGGAGGTCTGCGTCCGCATCAACCGCCCGCTGGAGCTTGCGGTGCCGGATATCGCCGCTGCGGTGATGCCCGCCGTCACCGCCCTGATGCTGCCGAAGGTCATGGGGCCGGAGCATGTGAAGCTGCTTTCGGAGGTGGTGACGGCGCGGGAGCAGGCGCTCGGGCTCCCGCTCGGGCATACCCGCTTCATCGGCGTGGTGGAGACGCCCCAGGCGCTGCCGCATTTGGCCGCCATCGCCGGCGCCGATCCACGCATGGTGGCGCTCGGGCTCGGGGTGGAGGACCTGTCCACGGAGCTGGAAGCGGTGCCCGGAGCCGACCTGCTCTATCATTTCGGCATGATGGTGGTGGCGGCGGCGCGCGGGGCGGGGATCCTGCCTTTCGGCTCCATCGGTCCCTTTGCCGATTTCAACGACCTGGAAGGCTATCGCGAGTCCCTTCGTCGCTCCCGCCGCCTGGGCTTCGCCTGCACCGCCTGCATCCACCCGCTGCATGTGCCGATCATTAATGAGGAATACGGACCCTCCGAGGCCGAGGTAGAGCGCGCCCGCCGCCTGATCGCCACCTTCGAGGAGGGGCTGGCCAAGGGCCTCGGCGCCGTGGCCTTCGAGGGGGCGATGATCGACCTGCCGGTGGTGGAGCGGGCGCGGCGGCTGCTGGCGCGGGCACGGCGCTGAGGCGGCCCGTTCGGCGGAGGGGGCGGGCACTGTCCCGAACGCCCTGCTGCCGTGGAGCGGCCGGCAGGAAAGGCGGGTGGGGCCGGAGCCAACCCTGCCCGGGGGCTCAGGCGTGCCCGGCGGCGCCCGAGAGCAGGAGCGGATTGACCTTCAGCTTGGCCATGGCGAGCTGCCATTTGTCCTCGGGCCCATCCCCGAAGAGCAGCGCCTCATCGGCCGGGACCGAGAGCCAGGCATTGGCCTGGATCTCCGCCTCAAGCTGGCCCGGCCCCCAGCCGGCATAGCCCAGCGCCAGCAGGCCAAGCCGTGGCCCGCCGCCGGCGGCGATGGCCTTCAGGATGTCCACGCTGGCGGTCAGCACCAGTTCCTCCGTCACCGCCAGCGATTGCTCGCTGGACCAGTCCGCCGTGTGCAGAACGAAGCCGCGCCCGCCCTCCACCGGCCCGCCCTGGTGCAGGCGGATGCGCCGCTGCGGCGGCACCGGCTCCAGGCCGAGCTGCTTCAGCAGGTCGTCGAAGGTCAGTCCCTCCAGCGGCCGGTTGAGGACGATGCCCATGGCCCCCTCGGGCGAATGGGCGCAGATGCAGATGACGGATTTCGCGAAGCGAGGATCCTGCATGCCAGGCATGGCGATCAGGATCTGGCCGCCGAGATACCCCTCACCCGGGGTGGTTGCCGGGATGGTCCGGCTGTACGCGCGTCTGGCCATGCCGCCAAGATGGAGGGGGCACCAACCGGCTGCAAGCGGTCCGGCCCGTCCGGGGGCAGGGCGGCGGTGACAGATCGGTGCGGACGGACTAGACGGGAAAGGTTGAAGAGGAGACATCCATGACGATCAAGGTCGGCGACAAGATTCCCTCAGCCAAGCTGATGCAGGCGACGACGGAAGGCCCGAAGGAGGTTTCCACAGATGAGATCTTCGCCGGCAAGACCGTGGTCCTGTTCGGCGTGCCGGGCGCCTTCACCCCCACCTGCTCCGCCAAGCACCTGCCGGGCTTCGTCCAGAATGCCGACCAGTTGAAGGCCAAGGGCGTCGATGTGATCGCCTGCATGGCGGTGAACGACGCCTTCGTCATGGGCGCCTGGGGCAAGGACCAGGGCGTCGGCGACAAGGTGGTGATGCTGGCCGATGGCAGCGCCGATTTCACGAGGAAGCTGGGGCTGGAACTGGACCTGACCGCCCGTGGCCTGGGCGTCCGCTGCCAGCGCTTCGCCCTGATCGCCAAGGACGGCAAGGTGACGCATGTCGCTGTGGAGGCGCCCGGCGCCTTCGAGGTCAGCAAGGCCGAAGCCATCCTGGGCGCGCTCTGAGACCATCCGGGCCGCTGCCGTTGCATCCCCTGGCCTTCGGCCTCTTCGCCTGGCAGGCCGGTTGCGTCTTCACGCTGCGCGCGATGCAGCTGTGGGCGGAGCCGGCCAAGGCGCAGGCACGGCTTACCGCCTATGCGCTGGAGAAGCAGCGCGCCTTCGCGGCAGGGGCCGTGGCGGCCGGCCGGGCGGGCCTGGCCGGTGCTGCCGCGCCCGCCATCCTCGCCGCGGCGCTGGCCCCGGCGCAGCGGCGGGTGCGCGCGAATGCCAGAAGGCTGGCGAAGGGCCGCTGAGGCCGGCGCTTGCGTCCGGCTGCGGCCACCCGCTCAGGCCAGGGCCGGCCGCAGCGGCCGGCCTTGGCGCAGCGCCAGGAAGCCCAGGATCGCCAGATTGGCCAGGTTGCAGGCAATCCCAGCTTCCCAGGCAATGGCGTAATTGCCGAACCGGTCATAGAGGAAGCCGGCCAGCCAGGCACCCGCCGCCATGCCGCAGAGGCTCAGGAAGAGCAGGGCCGGCACCCGCCAGGCGGCCTCCCGCACCGGGAACAGTTCCCGCACCGTCAGCACATAGGCCGGCACCAGCCCGCTGAAGCCGAGGCCATAGGCGGCGGCCACGAAGAACAGCCCGGCCTCGTCCTGGGTCAGCAGGAAGCCCGTCATGCCGAGCACCTGCGCCGCCGAGCCGCAGAGCAGCGTGTTCAGCCCGCCGATCCGGTCCGACACCCAGCCCCAGAATTGCCGGGCGAGGAAGGCCGTGGCCAGCAGCACCGAAAGCATGAGCGCCCCGCGCGAGGCGGCGATACCGAGATCGCCGCAGAAGGCGACGAGATGCGCCGCCGGCATCGCCATAGGCACGCAGCAGAGGAAGGAGGCGATGGCAAGCAGCGCCAGCGCCAGATTCGGCGGCAGGCGCAGCACCGGCGCCCCGGCGCTCGGCCCGGCGGCGGGGCCAGCACCCGGCAGCGGGACCGGCGGCGGCCGCAGCACCAGCGCCGCCAACGGCATGGTGACGGCCGCGGTCAGCACGCCAAAGCCCATCATGGTGCGCTGCCAGCCGAAGGCCTCCACCGCCCGCTCGAAGACCGCCGGCCAGAGGGCGCCGGCGACATACTGGCCGGAGGAGACGAGGGCGAGCGCCGTGCCCCGCCGCCGGTCGAACCAGAGCGACACATAGGTCATCATCGGCGGGAAGAGCGCGCCATTGCCCAGCAGCCCGACCAGCACGCCGTAGCCCAGCAGCAGCTGCCAGGCCGTACCGCCGGAGGCGAGGATGAGCCCGGCGCAGACCATGGCGCCGCCCACAATGGCGACCGGCCGCGTGCCGATCCGCCCGGCCAGCCAGCCCATGAGCATCCCGCCGAGCCCGGCGCCGAGATAGGTGAGGGAGGAGGCGAGGGCCGGGATCTCCCGCGCGTCGCCAAGATCCGCCGCGATCGGCCGTAAGGCGACCACCACAACGATGGGCGCGCCGAAGGAGACCGAGAGGATGATCACGGCCGTGACGGCGACGAGCCAGGAGGTGCGGGTCTCGATGCTGCGCGCCTGTCCCGCCGTTGCCATGCCCGCCTCCCGGATTCCCGACTCGGTCATTAAGGCATGGCGGCGCCTCAGGGCCCATCCCCCCGCGCGGAGAGACTACCAGTGAGGGCAGGCGGCCGCTCCCGCTCGCAGGCTGCCGGTCCGCGCCCCGCGAGCGGGAGCGGCCGGCCTCCCCTGCAATGTGCGCCTCAGCCGTCTTCCGTCGCGATGCGCAGGTGCAGGTCGAATCCCGCGGCTGGCCGTTCGGCGAGATAGTCCCGCCAGGCAGCATTCACCTTGTCGGCAATCTTCACGCGCTCCTTCTCGGCCTGCAGCGCCGTGGCGAGGGCGGCTTCCAGGGCCGCTTCGGTCCGCTCCAGCCGCTGCATGTCGGCACCAGGCGGCCGCGGCGTGGCCGGATTGCCGCAACCGGCGGCGCGCTGCCGGATCGAGGCAGCGATCTCGGGATAGGTCCGCAGCGCGCCGCGGCGGAGCAGCAGATGCGCGAGCATCTCGGGCCAGGAGCCGACCATGGCACCGAGCCGCTCAGCCTCCTCCAAGGGGGGCGGCGTCGGCTCGAACAGCCCGAGGATGTACCGGACTGTAGGGGCATCGGGCTGCATCTCAGGCCATCTCCTGCGCCAGGCGGGCCGCGGCGGCCTGGCGGAAAGCGGGCTCCAGCCGGTCCACCATGGCCTCCACGGTGAATTTCGCCTCGTAGGAGCGCCGCGCGCCTTCGGCCAGGCGGCGCCGCAGCGCCGCGTCCCGGCCGAGGCGGATCAGCGCCTGGGCGATGCCCTCGACGGCCTGCGGGCCGTCGGGCACCAGGCAGCCATCGACGCCATCGGTCACGACCTCCTTCAGCCCCCCAGCGGCCAGCGCGACCACCGGCTTGCCCGCGGCCATCGCCTCGATGGCAACCAGCCCGAAGGATTCGTAGCGGCTCGGCACCACCACCACATCGCTGTCGAGATAGGCCTCCTCCAGCCGTCGGCGGTCCAGGATGCCGAGGAAGCTGGCCCGAGGATCCTGTGGCAAGGCGGTCGCGCCCTGCTCCGCCAGGACCTGCTCCGCCGCCTCGTCCAGCTCCCCGCCTGCGAAGGCGAATTCCGCTTCGGGGATCGCCGCCAGCACCCGCATCGCTGCCGCCACGGCTAGGTCGAAGCCCTTGCGCGGCTCGAAGCGGCCGACGAAGAGCACGCGGTAGCTCCGGATGCGGAGCGGCGGCGGCTGCCCGTTCAGCAGGTCGCGCGTGCCATGTGGGGCCAGCACGATCCGGCTCTCGTCCAGGGCGATACCGTAGGCGGCCTCGATATCCTCGACCACGGCGCGGGAATTGGCGATCAGGAGCGGTGCCGTGGCCAGCGCCCTGCCTTCCGCCGCGATCATCTTCCGCACCATGAAATGCTCGTAGAGCGGCCGCGCGTTCCATTCCGGCTTGTGCGGCTTCGCCAGCGCATAGCTCGTGTGCAGGCTCATCACCACGGCGATGGAGGGATCCCCGAGGCAGGCGAAGCCTTCGAGGTCCCAGATCGGGAAGGAGACGAGGTCGAGGCCGAAATTCTTCAGCGCCTGCACCTCCCGCCACACCCGGCGGTTCCAGGCGGCGATGTTCGGGGGCAGGTCGAGATCGAGCATCGGCGCCACCGCTCCCTCCGGATCGGGCCGCATGCGGTGCAGCCACAGCCCATCCTGCTGGGTGACGGTCTCCTCGGCATCCGTGGCGGTCAGCACATGCACCACATGGCCGCGCCGGACCAGCTCCCGTGCCACCATCTCGGTCCAGCGGGCAATGCCGGCATCGGCCTGCGGCGGGAAGCCCTGGCTAACCATGCAGATGCGCAGGCCGGCGGCGGGCTCGAAGCGGCGGAAGGGGGAGGGCCGGGCCAGTTTACCGAGCGTGTCAAGATCGCCGCCCGGTCGGTCGCCGCGGCGGCGAGCCAGGGCTTCGCCCTGCTTGAGGCCCGCCGCCAGGTCCTGGTCCAGGGAGAGGCGGTGGGTGTGGGTAATCTCCCGGTGCTGCTCGTGCCAGGCATTCGATCTGAGCAGCGACTGCCGGTAGCGGTCGAGCTCCTCCGCAGCGCGCGCCAGGTCGCGCGGGGCGCCGTGCCGCATGATGAAATAGGCCTTGCTGACCGCCGAGGGATAGAGGGTGCGGGCCACCCGCCGGGGTGTGCGGATGTGGCTGGCGGCGAATTGGTGGAAGACCAGCGCCGTCGGCTCGTACAGCACCTGATAGCCGGCATCGACCACCCGCAGGCAGAGGTCGGTCTCGTCCAGCAGATAGGCGAAGGCATGATCGAAGCCGCCCAGCTCGCGCAGGACCGACATCCGGAAGCTGGAATTGGTCCCGAGCAGGCTGGGATAGAACGGCGTTCCCGGCCGGTTCAGCGGCCGCTCGTCGAAGAGGTCCGAAACCAGATGCGCATTGCCGTAGCGGTCGCAGATGGTCTTGCGCACCTGATAGCGCATGCCCGTGTTATCGACGGTGAAGCCGCCGACCGCGCCCACGGACGGGTCCTGGTAATGGGTGGCGAGGCGCGCGAGCCAGTCCGGATGGGGGACGGCATCGTCGTCGATGAAGGCGACGATGTCCCCCGCTGATGCCGCGATGCCGATGTTGCGGGAGAGGGCGAGATTGGGCTCCGGGCAGCGGAGGTGCTTGATGCGTGGTGCCCATTCCGCCAGCACGGCGCCGGTGTCGTCGGTCGAGGGGCCTTCGACGACGACCACCTCGAATTCGGCCCGCCGCAATCCGCGCAGGCCGTGCAGCGCGCTGCGCAGATAGGCGGCGCGGTTGTAGGTATTGATGACGATCGAGAAGCGCAGGTCGGGCATCGGCGGGCTCAGGCGGCCTGGGCCAGCAGGACCATCAGCTCGCGGTTGACCCGCGGGAATTCCGCGTGCTCGACCAGGAGCCGGACGACATCGTGGCGGGTGGCGGCCATGCGCAGCATGGGGAGCGTCTCCGAGAGGTTGTTGGGCAGGCGTTGCAGCATCAGGACAAACAGCGCCTCGACATCGGCGCGGATCGGGGCCTCGTCCAAGGGGAGGGCGGCCGGGTTCGACGCCGTCCTGGGTGGCCGCGGGAAGGGCGTGCTGCCGCCGCAGAGGGTCGTGTAGACATGGACGATATGCGCGCGCAGGTCCTCGGCCGGCGCGCCGAGCGCCAGGGCTGTGCGGTACTCCACCTCCGCCTCCGCGGCCTTGCCCTGCTCCTTCAGACAATGCCCGTATTGGACGATGTAGCCGTGATGCAGCGGATAGAGCCGCAGCGCGCGCCAGTAGGAGTATTCCGCGGCAGGCCAGTCCCGCGCGTCCCGCTGCCTGTCCGCCTGCTGGACCAGATGCTGGAATTCGGGATCCAGCTCTCCCGCGGCGATGGTGAGCCGCACCGCCTCCCTGCGGTTGCGGGCACGTTCCGGCAAGGCGCGAAGGATGGCGACTGCCTGCGAGGTTGCGCCGCTCTCCAGCAGATCCTGCGCCGCGGCGAGCGCGGCCTGCAGATCATCCCGGCCTGGATCGCCGTTGACCTCGCACAGCGGGATGGGCTCCGTCAGCCCCTCCGCCGGATGGAGAGCGGCGGGCTCGGCGGTTCGGGTGGGGATGTCTGCTGCCTCGCGGGATGTGGCGATCATGGCCCTGCAGGAGTCCTCCCGGCAATGCCCGTGGCGATTGGCATCTGCCGCGCCGCCTTCGGGCGGATGCGACCAGCCCGAAGCACGGTGCAGGGCACGGAAGCCGCCGCCCAGGTCCCAATTTTCGATACCTTTTGGTAATATGAGTCCTGCGCGCCTCGCGATCATAAACCGGTGACAAATGGAACCTGCCCCGATTTCGTGATCCCTGGGTTAGAGCCGCACCCCGCCGAAGCCGGACCTCCGGCGTGCATGGTCAACGGAATGCGGAAGGTGCCGCCGGGGCCGATGGGCCTTCCCGTTGGAACCGGCAGCCCATCCATCCCGGAGAAGCGGCCAGGTCCGGTGACTGGGTTCGGACCGGGCGGCATGGCCGGATTGGCCGGATTGACGCCCGGCATCGGGTCTGGGGAGCGGGCAGCGCGCCGGCCCCGCAGCATTCCCCCTCGGGCGTGCGTTCCGGCGGCGACGCGCCGCTGAAGGTCCATGCCGGTCGCGGACCGACAGCCGCCGGGCCGCATGGCCAGGGGCTGCGATGAGGGGGCAGGGCTTGTCGCCCGCCTCCCGTCAGGAGGCCATGGGCACCGAGGCCTGCAGCTTCGGCCAGGTCCAGACCAGGCCGCTCTCAAGGCAGAACTGGTGGTCGCCGCTCGCATGCGCCAGCGGCTTGGCGCGGTACATCAGCGCATCCGCCCGGGCCAGGATCTCCGCCACGGCGGGGAAGCTCCCGGGGCCAAGCTGGACCACGCCGCCGCTCAGCGTGACCCCGGGGTATGGGTTGGTCCGGTCGAAGGCTTGAGTCAGCCGCTCCAAAGCTGGATAGGCTTCGGCCACGGTCGTGCGCGGCAGCAGGAGGCAGAACTCGTCTCCGCCGAGGCGGGCGGCAAGGTCAACCGCCCGGATCGTCTGCTTGATCGCGGCGGCCAGGGCGCGCAACACCGCGTCGCCGGCCGCGTGCCCGTGCTGGTCGTTCACCGCCTTGAAGCGGTTCAGGTCCATATAGGCGAGGCAGAGCGGCAGGCGATGGCGACGGGCCACGGCGAGTTCGAACTCCAGGGTCCAGCAGTGCCCGGCGGTTCAGGAGGCCGGTCAGCACATCCTTGCTCGACAGGTCGCGCAGCCCGGGCAGGGTAAGGTCCAGCCGGACACCGAGCCGGGCGGCATAGCGGTGAACCTCGGTCTTGGTGGCCTCGATCTGGATCTGGTAGCTGGCGACATAGGCCTCGAAGATGAGTTGCGCGTCGAAGACCAGGATCTTGCGCAGCGAGGCCTTCAGCGCCTCGGTATCCCATGCCTGGCCCGGCTTCCGGCAGAGGGCGTCGATGGTCTCGTCGAGGACCGCGTGCAGGTTGTCCAGGCCGCGCATGTAAAGGCGCGGGGTGACGCCCAGGCGCTGGTGCACCTTGCCGATGCGCAGGCGGGCGCTGACATAGTCCGCATCGTGGATCGCCTCGAACAGGCTCTTCACATAATAGGCCGTGCTGATGCGGAGGCGGTGCAGCGTCTCCGCATCCCCGATCAGAAGGGCGGTGTCGGTGTCGGTGAGCTGCAACTCGTAGAAGCGGGCCACGATTTCCGGGGCCCGCCGCTCGATCTCCGTGGCAAGCTGGCGGAGATTGGCGCGGTCCTGCTCGGAGAAGTCGAGGGCGTGGAAGCGGCGGGCAATCTCGTGCTCGCCAAGCCCCATCATCTCGGCAAGGGTCTGATCGGTGATGTTTTTCACGGAACTGCTCGGGTCAGGCGGCGCTCTCTTTGGCGTGAACAATGCGTGGCCGCAAGGGGTGTCCTGGCCGGCCACCGCTGCCCGCACGGCTTCACAGCATGAAGCGGGTTCCCAGCAGCAGGCTGCGGCCCGGCGTGACGAAGCCGTTCACCGGCTCGAAGCGGCTGTTGCCGAGGTTGCGCGCCTCCAGGAACAGCGCGGCCTTCTCGAAGGCCTGCCAGGTGGCGGTCAGGTTTACCACCGTCCCCGCCGGGTTGCTGCGGGGGAAGGGGATGGCGCTGCCGCTGTTGTCGTAGCTGGCGAAGGCCGCTTCCGGGCTGCGGCCGGTGAACAGCAGGGTGGGCACGATCACCAGCCCCGGCAACGGCGTCAGCCGGGCGCTGACGCTGACCACGTGCTCCGGCCGGCGTGGCAGGCGCCGCCCGGTGGCTCCGTCGAAGGCTTCGGTGATGGTCCAGGTCGCATTCGCTTCCAGCCAGGCCGCGGGGCGAAGGGTCAGGCCCAGCTCCGCGCCATGGATCCGGGCGCGGTCCACATTGACCAGGCTGTTGAAGGCGTTGTTGTAGTTGATCAGGTCATGCACCCGGCTCTGGAAGAAGGTCCAGCTTGCGGTGGCGAAGGCCGGGCGGCCGAAGGCGGGGATGTCGGTCTCCGTGCCGATCTCCCAGCCGAAGGAGCGTTCCGGCCGCAGGTCCGGGTTGCCCTGGAAGAAGCCGGGGATCACGCCGAAACGCTGGAACAGCGAGGGGGCGGCGAAGGCCGTGCCCGCCGCGACATGCAGGCGGGAGGCGATTTCCGGCAGCGCCAGCACGGCGCCGAGCCGCCAGGTGGTGGCATCGGTGAAGCCGGTGGTCGCGTCGTGCCGGAGCCCCGCCGTCAGGTCCAGCCGGCTGAAGGCGCGGTATTGCAGCGTGGCATAGCCACCGGTGCTGTGCTGCACGGCATCGACCGTGGCGCGGAAGAAGGGCGGGCCGCTGACGCTGCGCGCCTCCTCCATTGCATGGGTGATGCCGAAGCCGAGGGCACCGTCCTGGAAGCTGCCGAAGCCCGGCAGGCGCAGCGTATTGCCCCAGTCCAGCGTGGTGCGGGTGCCGCGATAGAGGTCGTCGGCGATGGCGGCACTGCGTGCATCCGGCAGATTCACATAGCGCCGCCGGTCCTCGGTGGCGCCGAGCCGGAGCCCGGTGGTCCAGGCGCCGTTCAGCAATCGAGTCTCGCCACGGATCTGGCCATACCAGCGACGATCCTCGGCGGAGTAGTTCGGGTCGTCGATCGGGATGTCGTCCAGGCCGAAATTGTTTTGACGCCAGCGCAGCAGCGCCTCGATCCGCGTGCCCTCCAGCGGCGTCCAGCCGAGCCGGGCGGTGGTGGAGGCGCCGCGGAAGCCGTCCCGCTCACCGATATTGGGCAGGCGCGGGGCGATGGTGTTGAAGCCCTGGGTGGAGAGGGACTGCCCCGAGAGCAGATAGTCGAAAGCGCCAACCGTGCCGGTGACGCCGAGCCCGCCGCGCAGGGTCCGCTGGGTGCCGCCGGCGAGCTCGCCATAGGGCTGGAAGGCGCGGTCCGCCGGTGCCCGCCGCGTCACCAGATTGACCACACCGCCCAGCGCCGAGGAACCGTAGAGGGCGGAGGCCGGGCCTCGCACCACCTCGATGCGCTCCACGTCGAAGAGCAGGTCCTGACCGAAATTGAAGGCGCCATTCGGCTCGGCGGGATCGTTCACCGGCACGCCGTCCAGCAGCACCAGGACGGAGCGGCCGGAGGTTCCGCGCAGGAAGGCGCTGGCCTGCTGCCCCGGCCCGCCCCCCTGCACCAGCCGGAGGCCGGGCACGGCGGCCAGCGCCTCGGAGAGGGTCTGGTAGCCGCGTTCCTCGATCTCCCTGCGTTCGAGGACGGTAACGGCGGCGGGCACCCGTTCCTGCGGGGTCGGGATGCGGGTGCCGGTGACGATGGTGTCGGGGATGGCCTGCTGCGCGGAGGCAGGCAGGGTGAAGGGCAGGGTGCCGAGGCCACCCAGGGCAAGGGCGAGAAGGCGTCGCATCGGGATCCCTCCGTGCGGACGTGACGACAGGTCCCGGCCCGGATGATCGGGCCGGAACGGCGGGCGTCGTTCTCGCAGGCGGAGAGCGCATCGCCTGTTGGCTGGGCCGGCGCTTCACTCCCTGGTGCGGTCACCTTGGAGGATCGCAGGCTCAGGCGATTCGCCCATGCTTCCGTTGCGCCGGTACACCCCGCCCGGCACGCGCGAGACGGCTCTGCGCCGGCCGGTCTCCTGGCTCGCGGTGCCGGCCGCTGCGGTCGCAGCGATCAGCCGGGCCCCGCCTTCTCGCGCCCGGGCGGGCGCAATGGCATGAGGGGCCCTTTCACCGCCTACAGTTGCGGGGGCAGCCGCGGCCTGGGCATGGCGCGTGCCATGCGTCCGCGTTCCCGTTTCAGCCCTTGCGGGCCACCGGCGCATGCCGGACTGGTAGCAGGATCAGAAGATCCAGCCCAGGGCCTTCACGCCGACCCAGCAGATGGCGCCCAGCACGAAGGTGGCGAAGGCACAGCCTGCGGCGGTGAGAGCGGCACCCAGGCCGGTGACCCGGCTGTCATGCTCCACCAGGCCGAGCGCCATGACGATATTGCCGAAGGCGGGCGGAGCGTTGGTGCCGGGGCCGGGCAGGATCAGCATGATCGCCACATAGGCGGTCAGCCAGCCGAACAGGCGGTCCCCGATGGGGGAGGTGAAGAAGCCGGGCCGTGGCCTGACGAACTGTTCCACCTTCCGGAGCCAGGTAGAGGAAGCACCAGCCAGCCGCAGCAGGTCGGTGCGCTTGATGCTCCGCTGCGCGATGAAGCCGGGCAGTTTCGGGGTGCGCCGGCCGATACCCATCTGGATGCCCAGGATCAGCATGGGCAGGCCGAAGACCGAGGCCATGCCGGGCAGCAGGGCGGGGAGGCAGAGCAGGAGGATCAGCAGACCAAAGGCGCGGTCACCGAAGGCTTCCGCCATCTCGCCGAGGGTGATGCGTTCGCCGGGGCAGCGGGCTGCCACCTCGGCCACAATGCGCGAGATTGGCGCCCCCGCCTCGGCCTGGCTGCCCTGTGCCGGCACGATGGCGAGCGGGGCGTCGATATTTCCGTCCATGCCCGGCCCTTGAACCCTCGTCCCCAATTGGTTGCGAATGATCGCCTGTGAACCCCTGCCCGTCGGCGCCTCTTTCCGGGCCCGAGACGGCTCCACTCAGACTAGGCGGAAAGGTTGCCTCATGCACTGGAATTTTTCGCGGTGCATGAGGCGTCAAGGGATGCGCTCAGCGTCCCATGAAGGTCGGCTTGCGCTTCTCCATGAAGGCGCGCCGGCCTTCCCGGTAGTCAGCGCTGTCGAAGCAGGCGGCGATGGCGGTGCGCAGCGCCCCCATGTCCCGGTCCGCCGGGTCCTTCAGCACGGTCTTGACCGTGAGCTTGTTGGCGATGAGGGAGAGGGGGGCATTCGCCGCCATGGTGGCGGCCAGCTTCGCCACGGTCGCCTCCAGCTCCGCCACCGGCACCACCCTGTTGACCAGGCCGATCCGCTCGGCCTCGCGGGCGTCCAGGCGCTCGCCGGTCATCAGGATCATATGCGCATGGGCGGGGCCGACCAAGTCCACGAGGGCGCGCACCATGTCGAAGCCATAGGCGATGCCGAGCTTCGCCGCCGGGATGCCGAACTGGCTGTCATCGGAGGCGATGCGGATATCGGCGGACATGGCGATGCCGAGCCCGCCGCCCATGCAGAAGCCGCGGATCTTGGCGATGACCGGCTTGCGGAAGGCCGAGAGCTTCGCCCGGCCGGCGCTGGTCATCCGCTCATATTCCTGCTGCGCGCTCGCATCAGCCCGGTTCTTCTCGAACTGGCTGATATCGGCGCCGCTGACGAAGGCCTTGTCGCCGGCCCCCTCCAGCACCACGCAGCGCACCGCCGCATCCTCGGCGAAGAGGTCCAGCGCCTGGCCCATGCCGGCCCACATATCGACCGACATGGCGTTGCGCTTCTCAGGCTGGTTGAACACCACCCGGCCGACGCCGTCCTGGCTGCTGGCCAGGATCTTCCCTTCCGCGAATTCCATCCGGCTCATGCTCCGCCCAGCGCCCCCTTCGCGCGCAGATCCTCGATTTCCTCAGGCGAGAGGCCAGCTTCCGCCAGGATCTCCGCCCCATGCTCGCCGAGTTCCGGCACGTCCCGATAGACGCCGGTTTCCAGCCCCTCGATGTTCAGCGGGCTGGCGACGATGCGGATGTCGCCGCGCCGGCGGTGATGCATCGGCATCGCCATCTTCAAGTGCTGCACCTGCGGATCGTCGAAGACATCCTTGATGTCGTTGATCGGGCCGCAGGGAATGCCGGCTTCCTCCAGCGTCTCGATCCACCATTGCGAGGGCCTGGTCCGCGTCACCTCGGCGATGGTGGCATTGACGCGGGCGCGGTCCTTGCTGCGGCCCTGTGCCGTCTTCCACTCCGGCACTTCCAGCCATTCCGGCTTGCCGGCGGCCTTGCAGAAATTCTCCCACAGCTTGGGGGAGGAGGCGGCGATGTTGATCGGCTTGTCGGCGGTGGGGAAGACGCCCATCGGGATGTTGACGGGATGGTCGTTGCCTGCCTGGCCGGCGACCTCGCCATCCATCAGGTAGCGGCTGGCCTGGAAGTCCAGCATGAAGACCTGGGCCTCCAGCAGCGAGGTATGCACATAGCCGCCCCGTCCGGTCCGCTCCCGGTCGTAGAGCTTCATCATGATCCCGAGGGCCAGCAGGTTGCCGGCGGTCAGGTCGTTGATCGGGATGCCGACCCGCATCGGGCCGCGCCCGGGCTCTCCGGTGATGGACATCAGCCCGCCCATGCCCTGGGCGATCTGGTCAACCCCGCCGCGCTTCGAATAGGGGCCGGTCTGGCCGAAGCCGGAGATGGAGGCATAGACCAGCCGCGGATTGATCCCCTTCAGGTCGTCATAGGCGATCTTCAACCGATGCTTGACCTGCGTCCGCATGTTCTCGACCAGCACGTCGGCGGTCGCTGCCAGCTTCAGGAAGGCGGCGTGCCCGGCCGGGTTCTTCAGGTCCAGCGCGATGCTGCGCTTGTTGCGATGCAGGTTCACGCTGTCGAACCCGTCCCGCGGGCCGCCGAGGCCGTCGGCGCTGTTCGGGGGCTCCACCCGGATGATGTCGGCGCCCCAGTCGGCCAGGTGCCGGACACAGGTGGGGCCGGCGCGGGCGAGAGTGAGGTCCAGGACGCGGAGGCCCGCCAGGGGCAGGCGGGTCTCCTGCATCAATTGTGGATCGATCGGGCTTTCGGGCATGACTGTCCTCCCTCAACCGGCAAGACTAGGGCCAGCGCCAGCAGAGGGCTAGACGGGGCCGCCCGGATTCAGGCGCTCTGCGCCCCCTCGATGACGTTTCCGAACCGCTCCCAGGTGCGGCCGTTCCATTTCTGCAACTGCATGGCCCGGATCGGGTGGAAATTGGTCGGGCTGGTGTTCACCTTGATGCCCGGCAGCAGGACCGGCAGTTCGAGGTCCCGCAGATTGGCCACTTCCCGCATCACCCGCTCGCGCGAGAAGTCGTCGCCGCATTGGCGCAGGGTTTGCAGCATCGTCTTGCTTGCGCCATAGCCATAGACATAGCTGCCATCGGTCAGGTCGCCGTCCGGGATGTAGCGCTGCATGAAGCCGCGCCATTCGTTCATGCCGGGATCCTCCTTCCAGGCCGGGTCGGTCGGATCCTTGAGATAGGCGGAGGTGATGATGCCCACGCCCCGCTCCGGCCCGGCCGGCTCCATCACGCTGCCGACCGAGATGGAGACATTGGTCAGGAAGAACATCGGCTTCCAGCCGATATCATGGACCTTGCGGATGGCCTGGGCAGCGAATTTGGGCGTCGCGGCGATGAGGAGCGCATCGGACCCGCCCGCCTGCAGGGAGACGATCTGCGAATCAATGGTGGCGTCCGTCACCTCATAGGAGGCGGTCCTGGCGACCTGGTCGAAGCGGCCGCCGAGGATGTCGCGCACGCCGATGACGTAATCCTTCCCGAAGTCGTCGTTCTGGTAAAGGATAGCCAGCTTCGCATCCGGCTTCTGCTGCTGCATGTGCTTCGTGTAGATCTGGGCCTCGGTGCGGTAGCTGGGCTGCCAGCCGATGGTCCAGGGATGTTCCTTGTGGTCGCCCCATTTGTCGGCGCCGCTGGCGACGAAGAGATGCGGCACCTTCCGTTGGTTCACATAGCGCACGATGGCCGAGTTGCAGGGCGTGCCGAGCGTCTGGAACAGGAAGGCGACGCGGTCCTGCTCCACCAGCCGTCGCGCCTGCTCCACCGTTCTGGGCGGGCTGTAGCCGTCGTCATAGCTGATGAAGTTGATCTTCCGCCCGGCGATGCCGCCCTGGTCGTTCACCATCCTGAAGAAGGCCTGCTCGCAGCGCCCGATCACGCCATAGGCGGAAGCCGGGCCGCTATAGGCGCAGGTGTTGCCGATCTTCAGTTCGGTCGCCGTGACGCCGGTGCTATCCCCGGCATGCAGGATGCGCGGCGCCGCAAGTCCGGCCGCGCCGAACATGGCGCCGGACAGCAGAGTTCGACGGTGCAGCATGGGCTGCCTCCCAAGGCCTCCCGGCCTATTGGGCGCGGGCAGGGCTGGCGGGACCGCCGCCGGCCCCGCGCCTTGCCGGCGGCGGCCCGGGCCCCGGAACTCAGGCGCTCGCCGCTCCCTCGATGATGCCCCCGAACCGCTCCCAGGTGCGGCCATTCCATTTCTGCAGCTGCATCGCCCGGATCGGGTGGTAGTTGGTGGGGCTGGTGTTCACCCGGATGCCGGGCAGCAGGACCGGGATCTCCAGGTTGTTGATGTGCGTCACCTGCTTCATGACGTTCTCGCGGGAGAAGTCGCCATTGCACTGGTGCAGCACATGCATCAGCGCCGTGCTGACGCCATAGGCGGTGACGTAGCTCGAATCTTCCCGGTCGGCGTCCGGCAGGTACTTGTCCATGAAGGCGTTCCACTCCCGCATACCGGGATCGTCCTTCCAGGCCGCGTCATTCGCCACCTTCAGATAGGCAGAGGTGATGATCCCCACCGCCTTCTCCGGCCCGGCTGGCTGGATGACGCTGCCGATGGAGATCGACACGTTGGTCAGGAAGAACATCGGCTTCCAGCCGACATCATGCACCTTGCGGATGGCCTGGGCGGCGAATTTGGGTGTCGCGGCGGTGAGCAGCACCTCCGCCCCGCTCGCCTGGAGCGACACGATCTGGGAATCGATCGTCGGGTCCGTGACCTCGTAGGAGGCGGTGACGACCTGCTTGTCGAAGCGGTCGCCCAGCACGTCGCGGGCGCCGGCCAGGTAGTCCTTCCCGAAATCGTCGTTCTGGAAGAGGATCGCGATCTTCGCATCCCGCGCCTGCTCCAGCATGTGCCGGGCGTAGATCTGCGCCTCGGTCCGGTAGCTCGGCTGGTAGCCGATGGTCCAGGGATGTTCCTTGTAGTCGCCCCATTTGTCGGCGCCGGTCGCCAGGAACAGGTGCGGCACCTTGCGCGCATTCACATAGCGCACGATGGCGGAATTCGTGGGTGTGCCGAGGGTGTTGAACAGGAAGGCGACGCGGTCCTGCTCGATCAGCCGGCGTGCCTGCTCCACCGTCCTGGGCGGGCTGTAGCCGTCGTCATAGGTGACGAAATTGATCTTCCGCCCGGCGATGCCGCCCTGGTCGTTCACCATCCTGAAGAAGGCCTGGTCGCCGCGGCCGACCGCGCCATAGGCAGAGGCAGGGCCGCTATAGGGGCAGATATGGCCGATCTTCAGCTCGTCGGCGGTGACGCCGGGCGTGCCGGCGGCGCGCAGGATGGCCGGCCGCGCGAGGGTGGCAAGGGCGGTTCCGACCAGGAGCGAACGGCGATTGAGCATGGCATGCGTCTCCCTCGGGCTCGCGCCCTGGCGTGTGGGGCGAGGGGAGGCCGTTCGGGCACCATCGCCCGGGCGCATATGAGCCGGCGTCGAGGGCTGCGTCGGTGCGGCGGTCCCTCGTCCCGGCTGGCGCAGACTGGACCAGTCGGGCGTGGGGCTGCGATCACCGCTCCGCGACGGAAAGGCCCGCAAAGGCCGTGCCGCTTGCGCTTCCGCTCGGGACAGGATGGTGCTGGCAGCGCCCCAATGGAGCATGTCCTGGGTGGCGAGCTGCGCCACTTCCACCCCCTGGCCGATGCGGGTGTGCCGGACCTGCCGGAAGCGCCCGTGCTGCGGAATGGCCTTTCCTGACGGAGCGGCGGCTCACAGCCGCTCCCATAATCCGGTTTCCTCATCCAGCCGGGCCTGTTCCAGCCCCTCGAAATCGCCGCGGGAGACGATGCCGAGCAGCCTCTCGCCCTCTACCACCGGCAGGTGACGGAAGCCGCAGTCGCGCATCAGGCGCAATGCCTCGATTGCCGTGGTCTTTGGGCCAATCGTTTCCGGGTTCCTCGTCATCACCTCACCCAGGCGCGTGCCGGCGGGGTCGCGGCATTCCGCGAGCATGCGGCAGACGGCGTCCCGGCCGGTGAAGATGCCGAGCAGCCTTCCCTCCGGATCGGTGACCAGCACGGCGCCGATGCGGCGGTTGCGCATCTCGCGGCTGGGCCGGGGCGGCCGGGTTGTCGCGGCCTCCGCCGGTCCGGCCCCTTCCGGCATGACGTTGCGCCGTTATTCCTTGCCCCGAGCGGCTGCGAATATAAGATGCTTAATTGATGCATATTTATTCGAGGTGTCGTCATGGCCGGATTCACGTCCCAGGCGATCGTCTCCGCCGACTGGCCCGTCTATTCCTCTCTCGGCTAGGGAGCGCGGCAGCATGAGCGGCGCAGCACAAGCGGCCCACCCTCTGGCCGAGTTCGAGGCCGACGGCACGGTCGTCTTCCCGATGGAGGTCGTGGCGGAGGGGCTGAAGATCCCGCTTGAGGCCCTTCTCCCTGGGATGAAGGCGGGCCTTGTCTATCAGGTCACTGAGAAGGGTGAGGGGGAGGATGCGGGCCGCCTGCGCGTCACCTTCCGGTTCCGCGGCAGGCAATGCCGCCTGATCGTCGAGAAATCGGGCCGCATCCTCCCAGCGGACTGATCCGGCCGGGGCGGGCGCGGCTCCGAGGCCGAGCAGGGTCCCACGCTCGCAGCCGATGGGATGCGCGACCCGCGGGGAGGCGGGAACACAGGCTGGCGAGCGCGAAACGAAAGGGGTGCCCGGCCGGGGTCAGACCCGGCCGTGGCAGTGCTTGTACTTCTTCCCGCTGCCGCAGGGGCAGGGGGCGTTGCGCGGGGTGCGGTCCCAGGCGGTGGGGGCCCTGGGATTGACCGCATCCATCTGCCGCGTGCCGGCGGCGCCGGCCATCGGCACCGCCTCGTAGCCCGGCTCGCCGGCGCCGGCCAACTCCATCTCGGCCATGGCCGGCTCCGGGTGGCGCATGTCCAGGATCCGCACCGGCTCAGGCATCGGCGGCGGGGCCTCGGGGCGGACCTCGATCCGCATCAGCAGCCCCGTCACCCGGTCCCGCAGGTCCGAGAGCATGGCGTTGAACAGGGCGAAGGCCTCGGACTTGTACTCGTTCAGCGGGTCGCGCTGACCGTAGGCGCGCAGCCCGATGCCCTGGCGCAGATGGTCCAGCGCCAGCAGATGCTCCTTCCACACCTGGTCGAAGACCTGCAGCAGCAGCGACTTCTCGACCATCCGCATCAGCTCGGGGCCGAGATTGGCGGCCTTGGCGGCGTAGTGCTGCTCGGCGGCGGCCTCGATGCGCTCGCGCACCGCGGTCTCGTCGATACCTTCCTCCTTGCCCCAGGCGATCACGGGCAGGTCGAGGCCGAGCTGGTTCTTCACCTGCTCCTCCAGCCCGGTCAGGTCCCATTGCTCGGGATAGGCGTTCTCGGGGATGGCGCGATCCACCATGGCGGCGATGCTCTCGCGGCGCATCTCGGCCACGGTCTCGGAGACGTCATCGGCTTTCATGAAGGCGCGGCGCTGGGCATAGACCTCCCGCCGCTGGTCGTTCATGACGTCGTCGTATTTCAGCAGGTTCTTGCGGGTATCGAAGTTCCGCGCCTCGACCTTCTTCTGCGCCTTCTCCAAGGCCTTGTTGATCCAGGGGTGGACGATGGCCTCCCCTTCCTTCAGACCCAGCTTCTGCAGCATCCCGCCCATGCGGTCGCTGCCGAAGATGCGCATCAGGTCGTCTTCCAGCGAGAGGAAGAAGCGCGAGGCGCCCGGATCGCCCTGGCGGCCGGAGCGGCCGCGGAGCTGGTTGTCGATGCGCCGGCTCTCATGCCGCTCGGTGCCGATGACGAAGAGGCCGCCGGCCTCCTTCACCTTCGCCTGGGCCTGCTCCACCTCCACCTTGTGGCGGGCCAGCGCGGCCTCGTATTCCGGGCCCTCCTCGGTGCCGACTTCCTGTCGCGCCAGCATCTCGGCATTGCCGCCGAGTTTGATGTCGGTGCCGCGGCCGGCCATGTTGGTGGCGATGGTGACGGCGCCCGGCCGGCCGGCCTGGGCGATGATCTCCGCCTCCTGCTCGTGGTAGCGGGCGTTCAGCACGTTGTGCGGGATGCCGCGCTTCTTCAGCAGCGAGGAGATCAGCTCCGACTTCTCGATGCTGGTGGTGCCGACCAGGACGGGCTGGCCGCGGGTCCGCGCCTCGTCGATCAGGGCGATCACCGCCTCGTATTTCTCGCGCGCCGTGCGGTAGACCTCGTCGTCCTCGTCCTTGCGTGCGACGGGCACATTGGTCGGGATCTCGACCACGTCCAGCTTGTAGATCTCGGCGAATTCGTCGGCCTCGGTCGCCGCCGTGCCGGTCATGCCGGCAAGCTTGGGATAGAGCCGGAAGTAGTTCTGGAAGGTGATGGAGGCGAGGGTCTGGTTCTCCGGCTGGACGGTGACGTGCTCCTTCGCCTCCAGCGCCTGGTGCAGCCCGTCGGAATAGCGCCGGCCCTCCATCTTGCGGCCGGTGAACTCGTCGATGATGACGACCTTGTCGTCCTGGACGATGTAGTCCACGTCCCGCGCGAACAGCGTATGGGCGCGCAGCGACTGGTTGACGTGGTGCACCAGAGTCACGTTGTGGAAGTCGTAGAGGTCGCCCTCCACCAGCAGCCCAGCCTCCCGCAGCATCTCCTCGACGCGGGCATTGCCGTCCTCGGTCAGGGAGACGGTCTTGAACTTCTCGTCCTTCTCGTAGGTCGCCTTGTCCTGCACCAGGAGCTTCACGACCTCGTCCACCCGGCGGTAGAGGTCGCTGCTGTCCTCGGCCGGGCCGCTGATGATCAGCGGGGTCCGCGCCTCGTCGATCAGGATGCTGTCGACCTCGTCCACGATGGCATAGTTGAATTCCCGCTGGACCATTTCCTCCAGCCGGTACTTCATGTTGTCGCGGAGGTAGTCGAAGCCGAATTCGTTGTTCGTGCCGTAGGTGACGTCTGCGGCATAGGCGGCGCGGCGCTCGTCATCGGTCAGGCCATGCACGATGACGCCGACGGAGAGGCCGAGGAAGCGGTAGATCCGCCCCATCCACTCCGCGTCGCGCTTCGCCAGGTAGTCGTTCACCGTGACGACATGCACGCCCTTGCCCGTCAGGGCGTTCAGATAGACCGGCAGGGTGGCCACCAGGGTCTTGCCCTCGCCGGTCTTCATCTCGGCGATCTTGCCCTCGTGCAGGACCATGCCGCCGATCAACTGCACGTCGAAGTGACGCATGCCGAGGACGCGCTTCGCCGCCTCCCGCACCGTGGCGAAGGCTTCGGGCAGCAGGTCGTCCAGGCTGGCACCCTGGGCCAGCTTCTCCCGGAACTCCGCGGTACGGCCCTGGAGGGCCTCATCCGAGAGCGCGGCAAGGCCGGGCTCCAGCGCATTGATCTCGGGCACGCGCGCAGCCAGGCGCTTCAGCGCCCGGTCGTTGGTGGTGCCGAAGATGGCGCGGGCGATGCGGGCGAACATGAAGGGCGGCGTCTCCGGGGCGGGTGCCTCACCCGCCGGGACTCGGCGCGGCAAGGTCCGGGTGACGAAAGAAAACTGTGCCGGGCCGCGGGCGCGCACCCGGAACGAGAGCCGGTATTTATACCGGATTTCGCATGGCGCAGATAGGCGGGAGCCCGCCCCAGGTCAATGTCGGGGTGCGGCGCCGCTTGTGTGCCCATCGCGGTTCCGCCATCCTCTCCCGCCCTCCCGGAGCATATGGTCCGCATGCGTTTCCGTTCCCTGATTCTCGCCGCCACCCTGCTGGCGCCCGTCGCGGCGCTTGCCCAGGCCGGCCCGGCTCCGGCCGCCCCGGCAGCGGAGGATCCCCTGGTCGCCAAGGTGGACGGGGAGGAACTGCGCCTCTCCGACGTGGCCGCCACCGCTGCCGACCTGCTGCCGCAGCAGTTGCGCGGCGTGCCCCCCGCCACGCTGATGCAGATGCTGCCGCCCGAGGTCTCCCGCCAGTTGGTGGACCGAGCCATCACCGAGCGGGCGCTGGTCATCGCCGCCCGCGCCGCCGGCCTCGACAAGGATGAGGAGGTCCGTCAGCGCGTCCGCCGGGCGGAGGAGCAGGAATTGCAGCAGGCCCTGCTGTCGCGGGAGGTGAACGCCCAGGTGACCGAGCAGGCCGTCCGCGCCCGCTACGACCAGGAGGCCGCCCGTCGCCGGGGGGAGGAGGAGGTCCGCGCCCGCCACATCCTGGTGCAGACCGAGGCCGAGGCCCGGGCCGCCCTGGCCGAGGTGAAGGGCGGCGCCGACTTCGCCGAGGTGGCGAAGCGCCTGTCCAAGGATCCCGGCTCCCGCGAGAGTGGCGGCGATCTCGGCTTCTTCAAAAAGAGCGACATGGTGCCGGAATTTGCCGAGGCCGCCTTTGCCATGCAGCCCGGCCAGGTCAGCAGCGCCCCGGTCCGCAGCCCCTTCGGCTGGCACATCATCAAGCTGGAGGAGCGCCGAACCGCGCCGGTGCCCTCCTTCGAGGAGGCGCGCCAGCAGATCGAGCGGAAGATGATGGAGGAGCAGGTGGACGCCGTGGTACGCCGCATCCGCGCTGCCGCCAAGGTCGAGCGATTCGACCAGGCCCCGGCCACGGGCGGCGGGCCGGGCGGCTCCCTGCTCGACGGCGCCATGCCGCCCCCGGCGCCCGCCCCGCAACCGCAACGCCGCTGAGGCCGTCGCCGGGCCCCACATCGGCGGGGCCCATCCACGCAACCCGGCATCTACCAGGAGAGAGCTTATCATGGCCGGCAAGGACCTGCCCGTCTCCCCGCTTGCGCTTCCGCTGCCGGAGATGCCTCCGGTCCCAGGGGTGCGCCTCGGCAGCATCGAGGCAGGCATCCGCTACAAGGGCCGCGCCGACCTGACCATGATGGAATTCCCGGCGGGCACCACCGTCGCCGGCGTCTTCACCCGGAACAAGTGCCCCGGCGCGCCGGTGGACTGGTG
>Ga0182742_1001131_pt1 | contig 35880 bp, 32 predicted proteins | sample eDN5th37CBELigMG_FD_128880 | JGI IMG/M metagenome (GOLD analysis project Ga0182742, IMG submission 128880) | Enriched Miracle-Growth compost microbial communities from Emeryville, California, USA - eDNA 5th pass 37_C BE-Lig MG (version 2)... ... | reverse complement strand
TACAAAAATAATGAGATATAAGATTGTTAACAATTTATATAAGGGAAGGTTATAAACAATTCTTACGAGTCCCGCAGCAATAAGAAGACCAATACCAATTGATACAACTATTACAATACTAGTCTTGGAAATTAGTCCGGACGTCACTAAATCAACTTGGCCTGCCAGGATATGCAGATCAGGCTCCGCAATCGATATGAAAAAGCCCAGCAGCAGTCCTGAGACTAAAACAATCCATATTTTATTGGATTTGGCAATGGCAGCCCCCATGAACTGGCCGATAGGAGTAATTCCGAGGTCAACGCCAAAAAGAAAAATAGATAAACCAATAATGATGAAGACAGCCCCAATAATAAATCGAATAATGAGAGAGGGGTCAAGCGGAGTTAATGTAAAGTTTAAGATCAACACCATAACGGTGATGGGGAGAACAGCAAACAAAACTTCCTTTAGCTTAGAAACTAAAACATCCAATTTTTGTTCAATCCCTTCTTTTTAATTTATTTTTAAAGTGAAATGACCGGAAAGAGGGAGTTACAAATTGACATCAACTCTTACAATCTGTTCCTCATTTTTATCAATGCCAATATAGCGCAAGGTCTCGGTAGATGAATGATGGTTAAAGATCTTTGATAAAATGGAAATGGCGATACCTTTGCGATAGGCATGATAGCCAAAAGTCTTCCTTAAGGTATGTGTCCCAATTTTTCCAGGAATTCCTGCATCTCTGGCTGCTTGATTTACGATTCGGTAGGCTTGCTGACGAGTGATTGGCTGATTATTCTTTTTTGATTTGAAAAGGTAATCCTCCTGTTCAAAGTGATCCAAAGAAAGATAGATTTTCAATTCCCTTTCCACGCTTTTATTTAAAAAGAAAGCTTTTTTCTCGCCGCTAGATTCATCGTCTATATAAATAAATTCCTTCATGACTTTACCGTCCCATACATCATTAACCTTTAAGGAAAGTAAATCACTGATTCTTATGCCAGTATTAATTCCAAGAACAAAAAACAATAAATCACGCTGTGAGTGCTCCCGTAATATCCGTTTCATTGTCCAAATATCTTCAATGTCTTTAATGGGATTTACATATTCCAAAGAATTTCCTCCTGTTTATGTTACTTAATAATATTATATCTGCAAATTTAGTAACATTACAATTATTTTCCTTGTTATTTGGTGGAATTTTCGTGAAATAAAAAATGAGATATACTCATGTTTTTGCGAGGTCAAAATCCAATATTCTGCAAATCGTAAAAAAGAACGAGAAGACGCAGACATGATTATAGAAAAGAAATGGAATAATGAGGGTAGGTTTTTATTTTGGAACCAATCTGTTAAAGGGTAATAATGTTATTATTATAAAGACAATGGCAGGCAAGAAAGTGAAGTGAACAAAATGAAATCATGTCCATGAGTTGTGACAGCTTCGAGCGTCGTGTACAGCTCTAAAGATCCCAATATCTTAATTTCTGTGCCAACAACGAATGAAAAGGGGATTGTGCTTTCTTTTGATGATGGACCGGGCAGAGTATTGCCGGAAATCCTTGACGTGCTGAAGGAAGAAAAGGTGCCAGCAGCTTTCTTTTGGCAGTCACGGCTTCTATATGCCGAGCGTCCTTGGAAAAGAGTACTAGCGGAAGGCCACGAAATCGGCACCCATTCATCCAAACATCTTAATTTGGCAGCCCTTTCCTATGAAGAACAATATCGGGATTTGTTTAACAGTAAGGTAAACATCGAAAAAATAACGGGAAAAACAGTCAAATATTTCCGGCCGCCGTTTGGGCAATATAATGCCGACACCATTAAAGCGGCAGCTAAGCTAGACCTAACACCGGTTATGTGGAGAATTGCATCGGTGGATTGGGAGCTGGAAGACCAGCCAGATCAAATTATTTTGAATGTCATACAAAACCTCGAAGATGGAGCAATTATTCTTATGCATGAATTACGGCAGACTGCAAAAATTTTGCATCCATTAATCAAAGAGATTAAAAATAAAGGTTATCAATTTAAACCCCTGAGCCCCCAATAATTTTTGATGTTTGGGGGCTGAAACTGCTGAAATCATCCTGCATCATGTTACTTTTTTATTTTTCCAACCATCAATAAGGCTAAGGGCAGCAGGATACAGAAAGTGGAGGAATAAGGTGTAAAAGTCGTCTTCAAAAATTGATGTAAATGGACAATATCGGGATGCATAATAAGGGCAAAAGAGATAATCAAGATTGCTAATGGATAAAGAAGGGGTTTGTAGTCTTTTAATCTCATCATCTGTGCTAACCCAATCGAGAGTCCGTAGTAACAAATCGTCAATTTTAAAAATAGGGTAATGAACCATATGATGGCTACAATGACTTCTATCCGCTCAATAAAATTGCCTATGCTTATCATCTTCCCTAAAATATAGGAGGGATAGGCTTGATTTGCCGTAAGGTTTGCACCCAGGACTAAAACACTGAATAAAACAATTAAAAAAACAATAAAGCCCCCAATAGAGGCCCCTTTATAGAAAGCTTTTTTCATTGCGATTTTGTTATTTACATAAGGGGTAATCATTAACAAGATGCCAAGCTCGGCAGCCAGACCAAAATGAAAATATACCCCCTTCATAATGGGTTTTATGCCGCCGCCAAGTATTGGCTGAATATTTTCCAGTTTAACTTCGGGGATGAGGAAGAGAAACAGAATTAATAACAGCAGCATAATCCAAGGAAAGAAGATCAAGGCTGAACGTGAAATAACCTCAATTCCTGAATGAACACCTATAAGACTTGTAAATACAAACAGGATCATAATCATTACACTAGGTGTCTCGACTAAAATTTGGGTTGAGAAGAATTCCCCTATTTCACTGACTTGAGCAGAGGCTATATGTAATGTATAAGCAAGAAATAGTAACGAGGTAATTCTCCCAATCCATTTTCCAAAAATTTTTTCATTTAATTGGACAAAGGTCATGGATGGATATACGGAGGTTAGCTTATTAAAAATAAAAACAAACATCAAGCTGCATATAGCAACAATAACAGGGGAAATCCATGCATCTTGTTTTGCAGCTTCTGCAAGAGGTGCAGGCCCAACAAGGATCGCACTGCCAATAACAAAGGTAATGACAAGGATTTGAAACTCGTTCGTACTTATTTTACCCTGCTCAAGCATGATCTTACACACCTCCCTATGCAAAAATGACTGCCCCTTTTTTAGGATAGAAGACGTTCAAAGAAAGACGATATCGGATTATAGATTTTAGTTATCCAGTCGAACGGAGTTGGAATGGGGACATTTAGGGTTAATAGAATAGCTAACGTAAGGCCAGCTGAAAGAAACAGAGAAAAGACACTTATTTCCTTCCACCATTTCTTTTTCGCAAGCCTCCATATTTCAAAGAAAGCGATAACGGCTCCAATGATTAAAATTCCGCTAGCAACCCACATACTACTCCCCGATTTCTGCTTGTATTGATTTTGTTATCGATCCTAAACGGCGAATCTTTGCTGTCACGTGAAACGTTACATTCAAATTAGAAAACTCTTGATCCCAATTATGCTCCAGTCTTTTCCATGCCTTTGGTTCCGCCCGATGAATGACATCGCCAAAGCCAAAGATATCGCTTTTATACTCCTCCTGTACGGTCTTGATTGATGCTTCCATTCTTTTTTTAATTTCTTCCTTGTACTTTTTTTCTAATTCTTTAATGCTTTCCGGTTTGGTTAAATCGATATTACATGCTGCTTCACCGACATTTCCTTCTGAGTGAACATGAATCTCGATTCTAGGTGCTCCTCCTTGGATTTTCCCATGAACCTTTGTTTTTGATCGTATAGTGCTAATCGCTAATTCACCGCCAGCACAACTAACGGTTTCCTCTGTGCTAGTCACATTATCAGTAATATAGTTAAAGCCTATACTTTCATCTTCATTTAACCAGCCCAGCAGTTTATCTTTTTTAAAAACACCAATAGAATCGATTCTTAATCCGCTGCTCGGTGAGATGTCCTGTATATTTGTGAAATGGCTTCCTGATTCAGGATCCCCATACACATAAACGCCCATGAGTACAGGCTCCTTCCCTTTGCTAACGGCACTGTTGATCAGTTCATCAAGTGTCACTGTTTTTGTCGGTGCCCATACTTTTTCTGATTGTTCTAAGGTGGTGAACAGCTTATTTGCTGGGACTCTCTCAAGGGCTGTTGTGACATTCAGAATATCATAAGCTGTTGATCCTTTAGCAACAGTTAAATAGAAATCTGACCGCATTTCAGGCTGCCGGGCAAGAATATCTAGGGCATCTTTAATTCCTTCTCGGGCCATTTTATCTCCAAAAACGACTTCACGTAAATGTGCCATGTAACCTTTTCTAGGAGAATCCATAGAGATTTTTTTTAATGCATCCATAATGGTCTTTCCGCTTTTTCTAAACGTTACGGTTTCTGGACGGCCAGAACGGCTTTTACCGGCAATTTCACTTGGGTTAATAATCTGGGCGGAAACGAGATACCCCTCTTCTGTTTTATCTATCCCCAATGCAGAAACAATCGCCAGCTCATTTAATTCTTTTTTGCTCCAGCAGCCAGCTAAAATCATTGTTGAAAAAATCATCACCCATATGAAAGCAATGTTTTTTTTCATATTAATCCCTCATAACCCGTTTCGATTTCTTGAGTTTGTCGAACATACTTCCGGCTGATTTATTGTCCCCCAGGGGCGGACTTGGAGGAGGCGTGTCTTCCCTGTCCATGTCTATTTGACTGATCAAACGGGGCCTTGAAAATAAAATCCAATGCGGCAGCCGAATGATGCTATCCTTTTGATCCTGAATGATAAAGGGAGCAAACGGTGCTAAGTAAGGGATTCCAAATGACCTTAGACTGTTAAGATGAAGGACCATGATGATCAGTCCGATAATCATCCCAAATAATCCGAAGGTTCCAGCTAGAATCATAAAGACGAAACGCAGCATCCGGATGGAAATGGCCATATTAAATGCTGGTGCCACAAAGCTACTAATGGCTGTTATGGAAACAACAATGACCATTGCTGAAGACACGATACCGGCCTCAACAGCTGCCTGTCCAATGACTAGCGCACCAACAATAGAAATAGCAGATCCAACCGCCCTAGGCATTCTTACCCCAGCCTCGCGCAAGATTTCAAACGTTATTTCCATCAGCATGGCTTCTACAATGGCTGGAAAAGGAACACCCTCACGCTGAGCAGCCAGACTAATCAGCAGTCCAGTTGGCAGCATTTCCTGATGAAAGGTTGTGACAGCCACATAGGCACTTGGTGTTATCAGAGCTAGGAAAAAGGCAAAATACCTTAGTGCCCGAATTAATGTAGCAACGTCTGCACGCTGATAGTAATCCTCACTTGATTGGAAAAAGTGAACAAAAAGCGCGGGGACAATAAGGACAAATGGTGTGCCATCAACAAGAATCGCAATTCTTCCCTCTAAAAGGGCAGCTGCAGCCACATCTGGACGTTCCGTATTAAAAACGGTTGGAAACGGAGTATACGTATCATCTTGAATCAGTTCTTCAATATAGCCGCTTTCTAATATCCCATCTATTTTTATACAGTCTAATCGATCCTTTACTTCCTTTACCGTTTTATCATTGGCAACGCCTTTTAAGTAGACGATTGAAACGTCTGTTTGTGTTTTTTTTCCAATTTGTTTTGTTTCAATCCATAGGTTAGGATCCTTAATTTTGCGCCGTAATAAAGAAGTATTTGTCCTTAACGTTTCGGTGAATCCGTCCTTGGGTCCCCTCACAACTGTTTGTGAAGAAGGCTCTTGTACACCCCGGTCGGCCCACTTTCTAAACCCCAGGGCAAATCCTTTATGAAACCCATCAATTAAAAGAATGGTATCTCCAGACAGTAAATGGAAGAGAAGTTTTTGAAATTGGCTGATTTCCTTAATTTCCCCTACTGGCAAAGAATCTGTTTTGATCACTTCTAATAAGCTATCTGAATGGAATTCATCTTCATCTAATCTTGCATTTCTAATCGATACCATGAGTGTTTCAAGAATGAACTCTTGAACAGAGGATGAATCAGTTAGGCCATCCGTGTAAATAACACCTATTTTAATTTCCGCATTTCTGCCTGCATGAAATTCCCTTGAGACAATATCTGAACTATTGCCCAGTGTCTTTTTAATATGATCTAAATTCTTATTCAAGTCTGAGGAAAGATTGTTGTCCTTTGGGTCCTTGTTTTGGCTGGATTGCTGAGTTTCGCTTTGTTTTTGAATCTGAAGCTTTTTAGATTCTTTGTTCTTTAATAATTGATTAATTGATTTTGGAACTCGAGTTTTCAATGCCAGCCCACCTATATCTAAATTTAGTTATAGACTTTCCCTAGAGTTGGCAGTATATCCATTTATTATTTAAGTGAGGATATAAACAGCATTTGTGGATAATCCCACTAATTATGTGAGAAATTAATAAAACAATTTATAGGTTACCGAGGAGGAAGGATAGAACATGGAGAAAGCGAAAATTTCCTCCTTTCAACTATTTGCGTTAATCTACATTTTTGTCTTAGGAACTACGATTATTTTTCCAGTTGGGGCAGACGCGAAACAGGCTGCGTGGATTTCTATTTTTCTAGGAATGCTTGCGGGTTTGCCTCTTCTGGCTTTGTATTATTATTTAAGTCGACAATATCCTAATTTATTGCTCACGGAGTATTCCCAAAAAATTTTAGGGAAATTTTTAGGAACAATTATTGGCTTTTCCTATGTGCTTTATTTCTTGTATGGTGCTTCACGTGATGTTAGAGATGCGATGGAGCTGCTTCCATTATTTTTAAAGGAAACGCCTGCGTGGGCAATCGGAGCAATGGTTTTATTGCCTGTCCTTTTTGGATTATTTTTAGGAATTGAAGTTATAGGCAGAACAGCCGAGATTTTCTTTCCTTATATCGTACTTACTGGCGTGTTAATGAATATTTTCCTAATCTTTTCAAATGTTGTTAAACTTGAAAACTTGCTGCCGGTCCTTGAACCAGGGTGGAAAAATATTTTTCAGGCAACGCTTAAAGAAACCTGGATGGCACCTTTTGGAGAGATGGTTTGTTTTACGATGATTTTCGCTTATTTAAATCGGCCCAAATCTATGCTGAAAGTGGGAGTGGCAGGAATCCTTACTGGCGGGCTTGTCCTGACTTTTACCCATCTTATCATCCTATCTGTCCTAGGAGAGGGGATTAGAAATGATTCTATCGCTCCATTATTGGTTACGGTTCGAAAAATTAATATTGGTGATTTTATTCAAAGGCTGGATGCTTTGTTTATGGTTTGGCTGATTGTCAACGATTTCTTTAAGATTATCGTTTTTATGTATGCAGCAGTAATAGGCGGGGCGGGGATATTTAAGGTTTCAAAAAATCGCTTAGTCATCCCATTTGGTATGATTGTCATGCTGACATCTATTTTCTTCGCCGGAAACTATTCAGCCCATATGGCGCAAAGCGATTTTGTGCTCGGTTATGTCTATAACATCTTTGCCGCCATTATTCCATTGCTGCTATGCATCGTAGTATTTGTGCGCCAAAAACTGAACAAGAAGATGCAGTAAGGGCGATTAGGCTTTAGCAAAGTAAAGCACCGGGGGACAGTCCCCCGGTGCTTTAATGCGTTACACTAATGGGGGCCTGACCCCCGGTGCTTTAATGCGTTACATCATTGGGGGCCTGACCCCCGATTATTTAAAGCGTTACCGCGGTAGAGTCAAGGTTTTTAGAATATCCATAATCCTATGATGGTAGAGAGGATAAGGCCAATAATGACAGGCAAAAAGCTTTTTCGTACAAGCTCCAGTACAGGGACTTTTGCAAATCCTGCTACGGCGACGAGTGATGACCAGGCAATTAAGGTTCCGCCGCCAACCCAAATGGAGCTCATTTGACCAATAGCTCCTAGGGTTTCAACATCAACCCCAACACTTCCGCCTAATGCCCCGGATAATGATCCAACCAATGGCAAACCGGAGAATCCGGATCCATCCAATCCAGTTATGGCCCCAATGATTAGAATGCCAAATCCGGAGATAAAGGCGCTTTCTGGAATGAATTGCTGTCCGGAGACAACTAGGTCGAATAGGAATGAAGGCGCGCCTTCAGCATCAATGCCAAAAATCTTGCTGGATAATTCGCCGCTTCCTATGAAGAAAAATCCGGCTATGGGAATGACAGGTCCCATTGCTTTAAATGCGAACACGAAGCCCTTTACAATATTCTCGCTTACGTCGTTTAAAGAGGAGCGGACATTTTTAAACATTGAGGCTGCAATTAGCAGAATCGCGGATACCCCGCCAATTAATGCTGCCCCTGTACCGCCTTCCACTGAAGGGAAGAGATCGGTGAACTTTGTAAGAAACATATAGATAATAATGATTAAAAATACAATCGGAACAACAATAGCAAATAAGGTGCTGTATTTGCTTTTTTCGGATTGGTTAATTTTTGCATGTTCTTGTGCCTCTTCTGAGGTTTGATCGATTTTTTCCCAAGCGGCTAAATGACTGTCAGATGGACTTGTAATCTGTTTTCTTAAAGTCAAGTATGCGATGATAATCGCTGTAATACCAGTAATAAGGGATAACACAAGTGCCCGGTCTGCCAGAAGGTTAACATCTGCACCCGCTGCTGTAGCAGTTAAGGTAGGGGCAATTTGGATAACATAGTCCGATGACAATGCCATACCTTGACCTGCAAGGGATATAGCAATTGCTGCACCAATCGGCGGAAGTCCCGCCCGAACGGCAACCGGTATAAGCAAGGCTCCAACAAGAGGAACGGCAGGCGTCGGCCAAAAGAATAAAGAAATGATATAGGTGACGAAAATAATAACCCAATAGGATATGTGGCCATTTTTCATTACCTGCTGAAACGGGGTAATCATCTGTTTATCGGCCCCGATTGATTTTAACGAGTGTAATAGCGCGGTCATGATTGCGATAATAAGGAAAATATTAAATAACTCTCCCGCGGCTACTAAACTAGCATTAAAAATGGTTTGCAAACCTGATGTGAAGGAGCCGGTAAAAATCCACCCGACTAAAAAAGTGACAATAATGGAAGGAACGACAATATTTTGCCGGAACAGCATCGTTAAAATAATGACACAGGTCCCAACCAAATACATCCAATGTGCGGCAGTTAACTCCATGTATAGAATCCCCCTAATTATTAATGAAAAGCAGGCATTGATTAGTAAAATAGTCTATGCTCGCATCTGGGCATAGGTGAAAGTTTAGGAACAGGTCAAAAAAGTTAACGTTATCTCCGCTAGTGAAAAGACTGATAATGATGATTTAACGTATTAGTGTGGTGGGTCAGACCCCCACTCGATTAACGCGTCACCGCACTGGGGGTCAGACCCCCGCTCGATTAGCGCGTCACCGCACTGGGGGCCTGACCCCCACTCGATTAACGCGTTACCGCACTGGGGGTCAGACCCCCGCTCGATTAACGCGTCACCGCACTGGGGGTCAGACCCCCACTCGATTAACGCGTCACCGCATCGGGGGCCTGACCCCCGCTCGATTAGTGCGTCACCGCGATAGGGTGGTGGAGTAGGATGTGCGATTTTTTATTTGGTGCATGTGATGATTCGGTAGTCTATGATTCCTTGGTATTTTTGCATGAGGCTGAAGTGCTGGGGCATGACTGTGTAGAGTTCGGTTTCTATGAATTTGGAGAAGTGAAATTCTTGTTGTGTCTGGTTTGCAGGAAAGGGAAGATTGTTTCTGCGGATTATTATGTCCTTGAACCCAGCTTGCGTTAGTAAAGCACCCCATTCCTTTTCCTTAAGAACGGATTTAAAGCCATAAAATTTCTTAATCTCATCCATCCCAGCTGGGCTAAGAGGGTAATTAAGTGTCAGTTCGATCGCTATCATTCGCCCGCCTTTTTTCAGTAAACGGAATATTTCATTAAGGGCTCTAGGGGCATGTACAAACACGAGAACAGATTCAGATAAAACAAAATCAAAATCCTGATCCTTTAAGGCGCAGCTTTCAATGGATCCTTGGGTAATTTCTACAGGTAAATTTTCCCTTGATATTCTCTTTCTTGCTTTTTTAACCATAATCGGATTGATATCCATTCCTGTTACATTTGCTCCATAACGGGAGGCAATATAGGCGGCCGTTCGTCCGGTACCGCAGCCCACATCCAACACTCGGGAGGTTTTATTGATATTTTCAAAGCTAAGAATTTCCTTTGTCAGATTGAAACCGCCAGGGTGTGCGCTGCCAACGCCAAACTTAGATAGAAAATCCAAATATTTTGAATCGCTAATTGTCATCACCTTCTTTAATCATCTTTTTGCATGATATGTTAGCTAAAAATGAATGGTTCGGCCTGGGCGTTTTAGTTCCGTTGACTAAAAGCGTTTAATTCCGGAATTTTTATCGTGAAAAAATAAGGAGGAAATCTCCCCGCTTAATGGAATATAGTAAAAGATGCATAGCCGCCCAGTATTTCGCGGCAATTAGCCCCGGTCTAATGGAGGTGTATAATGTTTATTAAACAGCCTTTCGATGAGTCTTTAGGGCTCAGTTATAAAAGGATTGATGAATATCATTTAGAAGTCATACTGCCGATAGTACCTTTGTTTGTGAACAGTGCCGGCAGTATCCATGGAGGGATTATTTCATCATTGGCTGATATTGCCATGACAAACCTGATCCCTGCCGATGAAAAGGGAATTCAGCAGGCGGTGACAGTTGATTTGGACGTTTCTTTTTTGAAGCCCGCGACGGGTACTTGCCTCACTGCAAGTGCTCAGCTAACTAAACAGGGTAAAACCCTAGTTCATACAGAATGCTCCATTTTCAATGAAAGTCAGGAGCTTGTTGCTAAATCGAAAGCTATTCTTTTTCGCAAATCATAGATAATCGCAGATAATCAAACATGCCATGGGACAGAGCACGGTTCCCATACACAACCAGGAGGTTTAAGAAATGAGATTAGTAGCGCCCAAGCCTTTTACATATAAAGGAGGACACAGGGCTGTTTTATTATTGCACGGTTTTACCGGAAGCACAGTAGACGTGAGACGGCTTGGAAGATACTTGCAGGAAAATGGCTATACGTGTCATGCTCCTTTATATAAAGGACATGGAACAGGACCGGAAGAGCTGGTTCAAACAGGTCCAAACGATTGGTGGCAAAATGTTAGAGAAGGCTACCAGTTTTTGAGAAATGAAGGATATGAGGACATTGCCGTTGCGGGTGTATCACTTGGAGGCGTATTTTCCTTAAAAATCGGGATTGAACACCCTGTTAAAGGAATTGTATCCATGAGTGCGCCTGCCCAGGAAAAAAGCATCGATGACCTATACAAAAGAGTGCAGGATTATGCAAAAGGATATAAGAAACTGGAAGAAAAAACAGAGGAACAAATTCAGGCTGAAATGAAGGAGTTTGCTGAAAACCCAATGCCTTCTATAAAAGACCTTCAGCAGCTTATCGTAGAGACAAGTGAACAGCTAAACCAGATCAGCTCTCCAATTTCCATCTTATATGGAGGATTAGACGATATCTTATATCAGGAAAGCGCTCAAATCATTTTCAACAGCGTTCATTCAAAGGACAAACAGCTGAAACAGTATGGTCACTCCGGCCACATTATTACATTGGGTGAGGAACGTGAAAAAGTATACAAGGATATACTTCATTTCCTGGAGGATTTAAATTGGTAAGGAAGCAGAGCGGCAGCCCTATCTGCTTCTTTTTTTTGTCTGTGTTAAAAAGTGTTTATTGGAGCGAAAATTACCTTCTAAGATTAACAGAGCTCTTTTTTTATAAAAAATTGGGAAAAATATAATGGAACTAGTTCTCCTGCTTTCTATTTTGCCTGCAGGGGTGTATGGTAGATTAGGTTGAATTTACCTATATAATCAAATCGATAGGATGATGAAATGAATATGGCAGTTAAGCTTAAGGTAAAATCTGCATTTGTGAAAAGCATGAAATCGGGATTCCCTTTAATCAAGAAGGAAGCCATTCTAAATATGAATGATTTAGAAAAAGAAGGGTCCCTGATTGAACTCATTGATGACAAGGGGATGTTTCTCGGAAAAGGGTACTATGGGAAGCAAAACAAGGGAATCGGCTGGGTCCTTACCCAGCAGGAAAAGGAAGTAATTAACCAGGCATATTTCGATAAGAAAATAAAAAAGGCTATAGATGACCGAAAAGGCTTTTTTAGGGACAAGGAAACAACCGCTTTCAGAGTATTTAACGGTGAAGGTGATGGAATAGGCGGGTTGACCATCGATTATTTTGATGGCTATTTCCTTATTAATTGGTACAGTGAAGGAGTTTATCACTTTAAAGATGAAGTGATTCAGGCCATTAAAAATACGGGATCTTTTAAAGGAATTTATGAAAAAAAGCGCTTTGCTGAAAATGGAACATATATTGAAGACGATGGATTCATTGAAGGAGAAAGAGCGCCCTATCCACTTATAATTAAAGAAAATGGGATGAATTTTGCTGTCTATTTAAATGAAGGGGCCATGGTTGGCATCTTTTTAGACCAGCGAGATGTTCGCCAAGCAATTCGGGACAAATATGCCAGCGGAAAAAATGTCTTAAATACATTTTCTTATACCGGTGCATTTTCGGTTGCAGCGGCAGCGGGAGGCGCATTCAAAACGACAAGTGTAGATGTAGCCAACAGGAGTGAGAGCAAGACAATTGAACAATTCAGTTTAAATGGGATTGACTTCGAAGCCCAGGACATTATCGTCGAGGATGTTTTCAATTATTTTAAATATGCGGTAAGAAAGAAGCTAGTCTTTGATCTTGTCATACTCGACCCGCCAAGTTATGCACGGTCAAAAAAGCATACCTTTAGCGCCGCTAAGGATTATCCCAGCCTTTTAGAAAAAGCGGTTGCCATCACTGAGAAAAACGGTGTTATTGTGGCTTCAACGAATTGCAGCACTTTTGGGATGGATAAATTTAAAGGCTTTATCGATAAGGCTTTTCGGGAGGCAGGCAGTAAATATAAAATATTAGAGGAATTTAGACTGCCTTCAGATTTTAAAACCATTGGTACGTTTAAGGAAGGGAACTACCTTAAGGTGGTTTTTATTAAAAAGCTAACCTGAATGATATACTTGAAGAAAAGGTCAGAAAAGAAAAGGAGATACGATGACAAAACACAATGAAGCTGGGTGGAATTTTGACAATAGTTATGCCCGATTGCCAAAGTCATTCTTTACCGGCCAAAATCCGGTCCCTGTTCGGTCTCCGGAATTGGCTTTTCTTAACACAGCATTAGCCGCATCTTTAGGATTGCAGGATGACGCATTGATAGTTGAAAAAGGCACAGCCATTTTTGCCGGGAATGAGATTCCGGAGGGTGCTTCACCGCTAGCTCAAGCATACGCCGGGCATCAGTTTGGCCATTTTACCATGCTTGGCGATGGCCGGGCGGTACTCCTTGGCGAGCAGATTACACCTGACGGGAAACGATTTGACATACAGCTTAAGGGGTCAGGCAGAACTCCGTATTCCCGGGGTGGGGATGGAAGAGCTGCGCTTGGTCCGATGCTTAGGGAGTATATTATTAGTGAGGCTATGCATGCACTTGGGATTCCAACAACCCGCAGTCTGGCAGTGGTAACCACTGGTGAAGCAATTCAGCGCGAGACGAGGCTTCCTGGTGCGGTCTTAACTCGGGTTGCGGCAAGTCATCTTCGTGTTGGGACATTTCAATATGTGGCCGCATGGGGGACAGTTGAGGAACTGAAGACTCTTGCTGACTATGCACTCAAGCGGCATTATCCGGATGCTATGCTGGGAGAGAATCGCTATCTGTCTCTGCTGGAGGAAGTGATCAAACGTCAGGCAGCCCTTATTGCCAAGTGGCAGCTGGTCGGGTTTATTCATGGGGTGATGAATACCGATAATATGACAATCAGCGGGGAGACAATTGATTACGGCCCTTGCGCTTTTATGGACACGTATGATTTAGAAACGGTGTTTAGCTCTATAGATACCCAAGGACGTTATGCTTATGGAAATCAGCCGTATATGGCCGGGTGGAATCTTGCCAGATTTGCTGAAACCCTTTTACCGCTGCTCGCCGATAACGAAGAAGAGGCCATTAAGGTTGCCGAGCAGGCAATTTCGGGGTTTTCTGTACAGTATCGCGCACATTGGCTGGCAGGGATGAGAGCAAAGCTGGGATTATTTCAAGAGGAACAGGAAGACGAACCGCTTATCCAGGACTTTCTGTTAATGCTGCAAAAACATGGTGCTGACTATACTAATACGTTCCGGGCGTTAACGTTTGACCAGCTGGAAGGTTCTGCTATGTTTGCAAGCAAGGAATTTAAAGACTGGCATGCAAAATGGCAGTCTAGATTAGACAGACAAGAGGAATCGAAAGAAAAGGCTAAGCAATTAATGAAGGACAGCAACCCAAGCGTTATTCCCAGGAACCACCGGGTGGAAGAAGCGCTGGAAGCAGCGGTTGAGCGCGGGGATTTAAGTGTAATGGAAAAGCTTCTTAAGGCACTTAGTAACCCATATGCGCATGGTGCAGAACAGGAAGCCTATACGGCTCCGCCTCCGCCATCTAAACGGCCATACCAAACTTTTTGCGGAACGTGAACAGGGGGGACGGTACTTTTGTTTTTTGGGATTTAAACAAAAAACATGAGAGCCGTCCCTGCGTTTTTCTGTGTAACGAGGAGTTGTAATTGACGAATATGAACAAGACAATTGGAATTTTAGCACATGTCGATGCGGGAAAGACTACTTTTTCAGAACAGCTGCTGTTTCATACGAAAAGTATTAAGAAGCGCGGCCGGGTCGATCACCAGAACGCTTTTTTAGACAGTCATGACATAGAAAGGCAACGCGGGATTACGGTGTTTGCAGATCAGGCAATGTTTGAGTATGGCGGTTCTGTTTATTATTTAATAGATACCCCAGGGCACGTTGATTTTTCTCCGGAAATGGAGCGGGCCATACAAGTCATGGATGCAGCAATCATTATCATCAGTGCGGTTGAAGGGGTGGAAGGGCATACGGAAACGGTTTGGAATCTGCTAAAAAAGCATCGGATTCCTGTGTTCTTTTTTATCAATAAAATGGATCGAACGGGCGCAGATGCCAGCCGGGTGCTTAATGAAATTCGCAGCAGTCTGACAGAGGATGTCTATGAGATTTCCGAGGCTTTGTCTAATGGGGCGATGTCGGAAGAATTAATAGAATTTATTGCCGAACGGGATGAAGAGCTGCTGGAGCATTATATGGAAAAGGGCTATGAGCCGGGGATATGGCTTAAAACAATGCAAAAGCTGATAAAAGCAGCGAAAGTTTTTCCATGTTCAAACGGTTCCGCCCTGCAGGATATCGGGGTAGAAAGCTTTTTAGCGAAACTTGATTTATTAACAATGACCGATTTCCCAGCTGATGAACCTTTTTCAGGCCGTGTTTACAAAATTCGTTATGAAGAGAATGGGACAAGGGTTACCTATATTAAAGCATTAAGCGGCGTATTGAATGTGAGGGATGAGCTTGCATACGGGGGAGGGCAGAGAGAAAAGATCACACAAATCCGTCGATATAATGGCAAGCAATTTGAACAGGTCAGCCAGGTTCATGGTGGCGAGCTTTTTGCGGCAACGGGACTAACTGAGGCCACCGCAGGTGACGGAGTAGGGGCGCTTAAGGAAAAGGCGGTCTATGAAATGGTGCCGACACTTAGATCAAAGGTGGTATTTGAAGCGGGAGTTAATGCAAAAGAGGTGCTGCGGTATTTCCGCATGCTAGAGGCCGAAGATCCTTCCTTAAATGTTGTCTGGGAAGAACGTTTGCAGGAAATCCATCTTCATGTGATGGGGAAGATTCAGCTAGAAGTGCTCGAGCAGGTGATTCGCGAGCGGTTTTCGCTAAAGGTTGTTTTTGAAAAACCAGAAATTCTCTACAAAGAGACCATACAATCTGAGGTTATTGGGTACGGGCATTTTGAACCTTTGCGCCATTACGCAGGGTTCATTTAAAGATTGAGCCTGGGGACAGAAACAGCGGTATTTCCTTTGAAAGTGAATGCCATACCGATCACCTGCCGATTGGGCTGCAGAACTTGGTAGGGCAGCATATTTTTGAACGGGAGCATCATGGCTTGCTGACAGGCTCGCCGCTAACTGACGTAAAGGTTACGCTGTTAACCGGAAGAGCTCATAATCAGCACACCCATGGCGGAGATTTTCGGGAGGCTGCATTCCGTGCTTTAAGACAAGGGCTGGAAAAGGCAAGCAATACTCTGCTAGAACCGTTTTACCGATTCAAGATTAAGGTTGAACTTGATCAAATGGGCCGTGTGCTGTCAGATATTCAGAACGCTTATGGCTTGTTTGATCCGCCAATCACGGATGGAGACCATTCAATTTTGACAGGAATGGCACCTGTTGCCACATTTATGGATTACAGCGCCACTCTTGCTTCCTTTACTAAAGGAAAAGGCCGTATGAGCCTTAACTTTGCAGGCTACCATCGCTGCCATAACGAACAGGAAATCATCCAAAAAATCGGCTATGACAAAAACGCCGACCCAGAGTACACCTCCTCTTCCGTCTTCTGCGCCAAGGGCCAAAGCTTCACAGTCAAATGGGACGAAGCGGAAAACATGATGCACTGCTAAGATTGATGTGCTTTACCACATTACCGCGCTGGGGGCCTGTCCCCCAGCGCTTTAAAGAGTTACCAGTCCATTCACATCTTCGGTTATATACATAATTTGTGGAAAAGGCGAGATACTACTTCTGGGAGGTGTTTAATGTGGCAGGTAATGCAAAAGATTATGTTAATCAGAGCTTATCGTCCGTCCAATCTACTGTTGGTTCATTGGAGCAAGCGCTTGGGATGGCGGAGAAACAGGAAAACAAAAACAAAATCCAGCAGGCTATTAATCAGCTAAGGTCTGCACAGCAGGAGTTAACGGGATATCAAGATTGAAGCAGAGGTTTTTCTGCTTCTTTTTTTGTTAGGCTTTTTTTAATTAGGCCGTTGATTACCCTTCCAGGCTCTCCTGTCTGCAAATTAGTGGAAAACCAGGTAACCTTTTCAAAACACATACGTCTAATCCTATGAAATTTGAAAAAGGAGACTGGTCCCATGAATATTTTTAGCACTTCAGCAATGGCAGCCCTATTAGCCGGGAATATTGTTTCGGCAAATCCAGCAGTCATTGAGCAAAATGCACAACCCCCAGTACAAATGGAAAAGAGCGAAGAAGTGAAGGAAACGACTGATTTTCTGAAGATCAATGGAACGATCAAAGAGGTAGAATATACCGGAAATAAATGGACGGCTACCATTCAAAATGAAGGTGAGGTTATCGCCAATATTACTATTGATAAGCAATCCCTTCTTTTAAATAGCAGTAATGGTGAGTCTATCAAGCCTAGTGAATTAAAACAAGGGCTTGAAATAGAAGCCTATTATGACAAAAATAAGCCAATGATCATGATTTACCCTCCGCAAATAACACCAGAAATTCTAATTGTTAATGACGAGAAAAAGCCTGGGTTTGTAAAAGTGGGGAAATTCGATCATAAATTTCTTAGCCTCGATAAACAGCTAAAACTTAATATTGGCAAGAACACCATACTAGAAAATCAGGCAGGGACGGAGCTGAAAGTGAAGGACTTGCTTGATAAGGAATTAATTATTTTTTACTCAGCAACAACAAGGAGTATTCCTCCTCAAACTATTCCAGCAAAGATTGTTGCTTACGATAATCTTATAGAGAAAAAGATGAAAATTGAAGAAATGATAAAAGAAGATTTTATTATTAAAGAGGGTGTAAAGATGATTCCTCTTCGTAAAATAGCTGAGGAATTAGGCTTTACAGTTGATGAAGGCAGCGAAATGAAAGATGTGTTTGTAACAAAGGGCAACATGTCTTTTTCGATAAAATATGGCGAAAAAACATATGGCTATAACCGCAGTATAGGTAAATTTGAACAAGCACCTATTTACCGTGAGGGCAAAGCATACGTTTCAGAAGAATTCCTAGCTAAATTATTAGAGAATTAAACCTGCTTCAGAAGATACAGGCTTTCGCGCTTTAAAGCGTCGGGGGCCTGACCCCCAATGCTTTAAAGCGATAAACCCCATAAAAGATTTTACTTCCATCATATTCTTACCCATTGTGTCAAAAGCTAAAAAGAAAGACGCCTATTTGAAACTTTCTATTATATTCCTCGTAAGTATATTAAATGAGACAACCATGAAAAATGCATCTGGTGTTTTCAGAAGGAGTGATTTGTAATAAAATGGAGTCGAGAGAGGAATTGCTGACTAAGCTGTCAGTCATTGAAAAGTGGGAAAAGGATCAAAGCGGATTATGGTTTTGGGAACGTATCGGCCGTTTGCCGTTTAAAATTCTAGATAAACTTACCCCCAAATTTATTCATAAAAAAATTGGTGCATTACTGGACGAAATTGGTGTTTACATTCAAACTGGCGGACGTTATTTGGTTAATAAGAAGAGCATCTACAAATTGATTCAAAAGGAAACGAAACAGCCTGTTGAAGAATTCACTGATATAAACGAGCTGCCGCTTTCGACAATGAAAAAGATTAGTGAGCAGCTTACAGAACATAGAAAGAATTTTGCTGCTGTTCAAGGTGCCAGCACGGGAATTGGCGGTATTTTTACCTTGGCTATTGATATTCCGGCCCTATTAGCGATCTCTTTAAAAACATTGCAGGAAATTGCCATCATTCATGGATACGATCCAAGTGAAAAAAGCGAGAGAGTGTTCATCGTCAAATGCCTGCAGTTTTCATCAGCCGATGTGGTTGGAAAAAAAGCCATTCTCAAAGAGTTGTCCAATTACTATAGGGAAGGAAGCAGCTCTAATGAAATGATGTCCCAACTGCAGGGATGGAGAGAGGTCGTCTATACATATAGAGACCAGTTTGGCTGGAAAAAGCTTTTTCAAATGGTGCCCGTTGCTGGAATGATTTTTGGCGCTTATACAAACCGATCAGCAATTAACGATCTTGCCGAAACAGGCATGATGCTATATCAGAAAAGAAAAATTATTGAAAGACTGGAGAAAATCGAGTAAGCAGAAGGATCACTTCTGCTTATTTAAATGGAACCAGCCCTTGCATTGAAAGGGTGATGATTTTGTTTCGGCGTGTGTATTATATTGAGCCGCTAGTCATGCTGGCTACTTTAATTAGATGGATATTTTTATCAGTGATTACAGGTGTGATTGTTGGGACAGGCACGAGTTTGTTTATACATGTACTAGAATTTTCTACAGGCAAAACAGCACATATTCCTCTTTGGATGCAGATGCTGTTTTTGCCGATTGGCGGTATGGTAAACGGACTAATTATTTATTATGGCTACCGTAACGCTTCTAAGGAAAAAAAGGATTCGGTCATTGCCGCTGTACATGAGCAGCATGGGATTATGCCCTATAAAACCCTGCCGTTAAAACCAATTGCCGCGATCATTACGTTAAGCTCTGGCGGATCGGCAGGTAAAGAGGGCCCTTGTTCACATATCGGGGGTACGCTAGCGTCATGGTTTGGCCATCTCATCCGATTAAACCCTGAACTGCAAAAAAGAATCGTGGCCTGCGGCGTAAGTGCCGGGTTTGCCAGCGTATTTGGCACGCCAATTGCAGGAGCGATTTACGGAGTAGAAATTTTGACGATCGGCCGTCTGCGCTATGATTTTATTTTCCCGGCGATTATTGCGGGTGTGACATCCTTTGAAATCAGCAAACTGTGGGGAGTTTCTTACGGCTATTATCCAATTGGAGCAACTCATTTCTCTGATGGGATTTTTATAAAAATATTAATCATTGGTATGATTGCCGGACTTGCAGCGTGGCTGTTTATTGAACTTTTTGAACAGGCCCGCACATTTTTTCAATGGCTTCAGCAGAAGGCTCAAATTTGGCCGCCTTTCATGCCAATGATCGGAGGGCTGATTTTATCTGTTCTTATTTTATTTATTCCTAGAGATTATCTTGGTTTGAGCCTTCCCATCATGGACCAGGCTTTAGCTGGCGAACACGTCCCCTATCTTAGCTTCCTTTGGAAATCACTATTGGTCGCCATTACGCTAGGTTCTGGATTTTATGGAGGAATTGTAACACCGCAGTTTGTTATCGGAGCGTTAACAGGAAATGTATTCGCTTTTCTTTTGGGCGTTGATCCGGCCCTGGGGGCAGCGGTTGGAATGGTATCGGTGGTTGCTGCGGCATCGAATACACCGCTAGCGGCTATTTTTATGGGTTACGAATTATTTGGCGGGCTAGCCGGAGTATATGTTGTCGGCGCCTGCATTACGGCATACATTGTGATCGGGCATCGAAGTGTTTATCCTGATCAGCTGGTTGCCTATTCAAAATCATTGTGGATGCACCTTGAACCTAATATTCCTCTTGAAAAAGAAAAAATCCACGTGTCCTACGGGCTATTGCGAAAAGTAAGACGCTGGCAGTATCGGCGCCATAGAAAATAGATCTTATAAAAAAGGCTGTCCCGAAAATTCCGGGACAGCCAAATTTTTTAGAGCAGCGTTTTTATATCCTTATGCTCCCCATCCGTAAAAACACGAGAGTCAGTGATAAAATGTTTTTCTTCTATACTATCTAAAGAGAAGGCAGCACCAGGACCTTCTTTTGCGTCAATGATTAGCTGGGTATGTTTCCAGTATTCATATTGGCTTTTGTGCATATAGAAGGGAACACCGCCAATTTCGCCAAGATGGATATCAGAATCCCCTAAACGAAAGTCTCCATCTCTATAACACATCGGAACGGAACCGTCACAGCATCCGCCAGATTGATAAAACATGATGGAGCCGTATCTTTCTTTCAGCAAATCTATTAATTTCAGTGCTTCTTCAGTTGCCACAACACGTTCTGCCATTGTAGATCCGATCCTTTCAGTTTAGAAGAATCCTTGGGCTTTTCTGTCATAGCTTACTAATAAGCATTTTGTTTGCTGATAATGTTCTAGCATCATCGCGTGGTTTTCACGGCCGATGCCTGACATTTTAAATCCGCCAAATGCTGCACCTGCTGGGTATTGGTGATACGTATTTGTCCAAACACGTCCAGCTTGAATGCCGCGGCCTGCGCGGTAAGCAATATCTCCGCTGCGTGACCATACACCTGCGCCTAAGCCGTAAAGTGTATCGTTAGCAATTTCCATTGCTTCATTAAAGTCTTTGAATGTTGTTACAGCAAGAACTGGTCCAAAGATCTCTTCTTGGAAGATACGCATTTTGTTGTTGCCCTTGAAGACAGTTGGCTGGATGTAGTTTCCATTTTTAAGGCCTTCGCCTAGGTCGTTTTCTTTGCCGCCAATTAATAATTCAGCGCCTTCTTCTTGTCCTAGTTTAATATAAGATAGGATTTTTTCTTTTTGCTGATTGGAAGCCTGTGCACCCATCATCACATCGGTATCAAGAGGATTGCCGACTTTAATTGCCTTTACACGTTCCAAGGCGCGTTCCATAAACTTATCATAAATGGATTCCTGGATTAAAGCACGAGAAGGGCAAGTACAAATTTCGCCTGAGTTTAATGCGAACATAACGAAGCCTTCGATCGCTTTATCTAAAAATTCATCATCTTTATCCATTACATCTTCGAAGAATACGTTAGGAGATTTACCGCCAAGTTCAAGTGTGACAGGAATAATATTTTCAGTTGCATATTGCATAATTTGACGGCCAACCGCTGTTGAACCAGTGAAAGCAACTTTTGCAATACGAGGGTTTGTTGCAAGCGGTTTACCGACTTCAATTCCATAGCCGTTTACAATATTAAGTACACCTGCAGGAAGCAAATCTTGAATTAATTCAGCTACCACTAAAATGGATACTGGAGTTTGTTCTGCTGGTTTTAAAACAATGCAGTTACCTGCAGCTAATGCTGGAGCAATTTTCCATGTTGCCATAAGAATTGGAAAGTTCCAAGGAATAATCTGTCCAACTACGCCAAGTGGTTCGTGGAAGTGATAGGCAACAGTATCATTATCTAATTGAGTTGTGCGGCCTTCCAGTGCACGGATGACACCAGCGAAATAACGGAAGTGGTCAATAGCTAATGGAATATCAGCATTTAATGTTTCGCGGACAGCTTTACCGTTATCCCAAGTTTCAGCAACTGCGATCATTTCCAAGTTTTCTTCTAAACGATCAGCAATTTTATTTAAAATACGAGCACGTTCTGCAGTAGATGTTTTACCCCAAGCATCTTTCGCTGCATGTGCAGCATCTAAAGCAAGTTCAATATCTTCTGCTGATGAACGAGCAGCTTTTGTAAAAACTTCGCCAGTTACAGGTGATTTATTTTCAAAGTATTCACCCTTAACAGGTGCAACCCATTTACCGCCGATGAAGTTATCGTACTTGTCTTTGAAATGGATAAGTGCGCCTTCAGTGTTAGGATTTGCGTAAATCATTGATGAATCTCCCCTTAATTGTAGACGTTTATTTGAAAACATAATAATTATTATTTACTTATAATAATTATCAGGTGATCTCCATAAATAATCATGCTCCTTTTTTAAAATAAATTCAAGGGAAATGACTTTGGTTACTTTTTGGAAAAGGAGGCAAAGATGTCGTTTCAATCCTTGCCATATGATATAATAATTTGTCCAAAAAAATACAAAAGATCTAATCAGGAGGGTGCCATGTCATATACAGATGCAACAATTCAAGAGAATCAGCCGAGTCGCCGTAGAATGATTTGGTTCGTGGCTTTATTCATCATAGTTGCGGCCGCTGGATTGCTTTACGTTAAATGGTGGCCTTATTTTAATAAAACAATCTTGGCAGCACAAACACATTCTATTGGAGCTTCTATTTTAGGAGATCTTTCGAATGAGAAGCCTTCATTGCAGTCCGCTTTAGATTATGCACTTGTTTATTTTAACTCTGTTTGGAAGGCTGCGATTTTAGGTATTTTACTGGGATCATTGCTTCAAGTATTATTGCCGACACAATGGCTTCTTAAAGTGCTTGGAAAAACTTCGTTTGGAAGCACAGCAATTGCCGGGCTAGCTGCAGTACCAGGCATGATGTGTACTTGCTGCGCAGCACCGATGGCTGTTGGCCTTCGGAAAAAGAATGTTTCAGTCGGGGCAGCATTGGCTTTCTGGATTGGGAATCCAATGATTAACCCAGCTACACTTATTTTTATGACCTTTGTTTTATCATGGAAGTTCACGTTAATCCGGCTTGTGTTTGGACTTCTTTTAACCTTTGGTGTCAGTTATTTTGCCAATCGCTTTGTAAAAGATGTTCAGCCGGTTAATCTTGATAGGATGATTGAAGAGGTTAAACAAGAGGAAGGCAGCTTTATTAATAAATGGTTAAAAAGTATAGGGAATATGCTGCTTTATATTGTACCTGCATACGTGCTATCCGTTTTGCTTTTAGGGGCTGGCCGTGTTTGGCTGTTTCCGCAATTAAGTGAAACAGCAGCAAATAGCTTGATCGCGATACTGATTTTTGCCATCGCTGGAATGCTTTTCGTTATCCCAACTGCTGCAGAGATTCCTATCATCCAGACCTTTATGGCATTGGGACTTGGCGGCGGACCTGCAGCTGCCTTGTTAGTTACATTGCCTGCTATAAGCTTGCCATCTTTACTAATGGTGGCTAAATCTTTTCCAAAAAAGGTTTTATTTTTCGTCAGTGTATCAGTAGTTGCTCTTGGCATTGTGAGCGGTCTATTGGGAATGTACCTATTGTAAACAAGTAAGGCGGTACTCCGCTTCCTAAAATGGGAAGCGGGAGTACCGCCTTTTATTTATTATTGGGACTATACCACCTTAATTCAGTATAAGAAATGTGAATATTATTAATAATTTAAATAGTTTTACAATATTAATAATCCATGATAAATTATTGATAAATCATGACACAGAGACGGTTTTTCTAGTCAGTTCCATTATGTATGAAGGTAACTCAATAATATATGAGCTGGGGGACATTGAGATAATGATAAATAAAGTGGCCAATTCGGCAGAAGAAGCTGTAAGCAATATAAAAGATGGCAGTACGATCTTGTTTGGCGGTTTTGGAGGAGCAGGAGTACCTTACGAATTAATCAAGGCACTTTTAAATCAGGGTGCAAAGGATTTAATTGCTGTTAGCAATAACCCTGGTCTTCATCATACAGGGCTTGCTGCATTAATTGAGAATGACCGTATCGCGAAAATTATGTGTTCATTTCCTATTTCAAAAGATAGCTATGTATTCCTGAAGAAATTTAAAGAAAGAAAAATAGATTTGGAATTAATTCCACAAGGGACAATTGCAGAACGTCTTCGCGCAGGTGGTTCCGGAATCGAAGCCTTTTATACTCCAACAGGAGTGGGTACGGAAGTCGCCGAGGGAAAAGAGATTAAGGAATTTGATGGGGTTACATGTATTCTGGAGAAAGCCATCAAAGGTGATTTTGCATTTGTTAAAGCGAAGAGGGCCGATCGATGGGGAAATCTTGTCTACAATAAATCTGGCCGGAACTTTAATCCATTAATGGCCATGGCTGGAAGGATATCCATTGCAGAAGTGGATGAAATTGTTGATTTAGGGCAATTAGATCCAGAGTGTATAGTCACCCCAGGTATCTTTGTTCAGCATGTTGTGAAAAGGAGTGAATCGTAATGTCAAACGGTTTAAGTATAAGAGAACAAATTGCCAAACGAATTGCAGAAGATCTCCATGAAGGATATATTGTCAATTTAGGCATTGGAATTCCAGTTATGGTAAGTAATTTTGTTTCAAAAGAAAAAGAAATTATTTATCACAGTGAACAAGGTGTTTTGGGAATGGGCTCAGCGGCATCGGAAGAAGAGGCTGATCCAGATTTGATAAATGCTTCGAAAGAGCCGGTCACGCTTGTATCAGGTGGAAGCTTTTCGCATTCTGCCGATTCCTTTGCTATGACAAGAGGCAGACATATTGATGTTGCTGTTTTGGGAGGAATGCAGGTTTCTGAAAAAGGTGACTTAGCAAACTGGAAGGTCAAGGGTGCCGAGCTAGGAAGTATTGGCGGAGCAATGGATATTTCAATCGGTGCTAAAAAGCTTTATATTGCAATGACACATACAACAAAAGATGGCCAGCCAAAAATTGTAAAAGAATTGGATTACGCTGTAACTGCATTAAATTGTGTTGATCGGATTTATACTGACATGGCAGTAATTGATGTAACTAAAGAGGGGCTTGTTCTAAGAGAGGTTAGTCCTGGTTATACAGTAGATGATGTTCAAAAGGCGACAGAACCAAAACTAATCGTATCTTTACTATAAAGATAAATTAGTCAATATAAATTCAGGAGTGGTACGTTTGGTTTCAGAAACATGCTTAACAGAAGAAGAGAGACTAAAGACAATTAAGAGAATTGAAGAAAAGCTGTATAAGCTGTCAAATAGTAAACTGACACATTTGGAAAAAGTATTAGAAAGAGAAGAAATTAGGATTCCATATATTCAATATATTGGAGATTTACTAGGAATACATAAGGTTAATGATCAATTGGTAATGGAACTGGGACCGCAAAATTATAATACTGCCAATGTTGCACACGGAGGAGCTTTATATACATTTGCAGATATTGCATTAGGATCTTATATTGGTAACCAGCTGCCTCCTAATAAAAGAGTGTTTACTCTTGAAATGAAAATGAATTTTATAAAAAAAGGTGTGGGCGAGAAACTCATTGCAAAACCAAGGATTGTGCAATTTGGAAGCCGGATCGTTTTTGGAGAATGTACAATTTTCGATGAAGAAGGAGACATAGTTGCCAATTCGAATGGAAGTTTTTATATAACGACAATAAAGTAGTCCTGCTAAATGAATGACAAACTGGCCATGCAGGACAGAAAACGGAGACGGTCTCCTGCTTCCCAAAAAAGGAAGAGGGAGAACCGCTTTTTTTGTTTTTCAGCATCTGTCCATTTTCTAGATTAGATTTCACCAATAAATGGTATATATGTCATAGAGAGGAAGGTAAAAAGGTATGATGCGAATATTCAGAATATTATATATGATTGGAGTGCGTGAATAGAAACCTAAAGAGGAGATGATGGGCAGTTAACAACATCAATACGGAAAGAACCCGATCAAACTAACATTTTTTGAAAAGGAGTGACAGCTGTTGAAAAAAGGTATTTTGTTTGTGCTTGCTTTCGTGCTTATGATTACAGCACCATTTATGTACACAGACAGTGCTGAAGGTAAAACCGTGAAATCAAAGGAAGTTAAGGTTTCTGGGCTTGAAAATCAGGCTGAAATCCTCATTGATAAGTGGGGAGTCCCTCATATTTATGCTTCCACCAAAGACGATGCGTTTTTTGTCCAGGGATTTAATGCTGCGCGTGACCGACTTTGGCAGATAGATCTGTGGCGGAAACGGGGGTTAGGTCAGCTTTCAGAGGTTTTAGGACCTTCCTATGAAGAACAGGATAAAGCAGCAAGACTATTTTTATATCGTGGAGATATGGAAAAAGAATGGAAAGCATATGGTCCAGATACAGAGAAAATTGTTACATCCTTTGTAAATGGAATTAATGCTTATGTAGAAATGACCGAAAAGGATTCGGCATTGCTGCCAGAAGAGTTTAAGCTTCTTGGTTACAAGCCTTCTAAATGGGAACCAGAGGATGTTGTCCGGATTCGCAGCCACGGTTTAACAAGAAATATCAAGAGTGAAGTTTCACGTGCCATCACACTGCGTCAATTTGGTGAAGAAGCTGAAAGCATCAGGAAGAAGCTAGAGCCAGATTGGGAAGTAAACATACCTAAGGGACTCGACTTATTCGATATTCCAGAAGATGTACTGAATACTTATGACCTTGCAACTAAAGGGGTTTATTTTGATAAAGAGGCATTAAAGGTAAAAACAGTCTCTTTAGATGAACAGATTGAATTTGAATCCGGGCTGGGAAGCAATAACTGGGCTTTAAGTCCGGAAAAAACGAAAACGGGCCGTCCGATTTTAGCCAATGATCCACATCGAACACTAGCCGTTCCTTCACTGAGGTATATTGCCCATATTTCTGCACCCGGTATGAATGTAATAGGTGGCGGTGAGCCTGTATTGCCGGGTATTTCTATCGGTCATAATGGGACAGCTGCGTTTGGATTAACTATTTTTTCAATCGATCAGGAAGACCTTTATGTGTATGAAACAAACCCGAATAACCCTTCCGAATATTTATATAAAGGTCAATGGGAGCCGATGAAGAAGGTACAGGAGAAGGTTGCCGTCAAAGGGAAACAGCCGCAGACAGCTGAGCTTGAGTTTACACGCCATGGGCCTGTTATTTACAAGGATGAGGCAAATAATCGCGCATTTGCTGTAAGGGCTGCTTGGCTAGAGCCTGGAATGGCGCCATACTTGGGAAGTCTATCCTATATGGGTGCCGAAAGCTGGGAAGATTTCCGTGAAGCAATGAATAAGTGGGGGTCCCCTTCTGAAAACCAGGTATTCGCAGATATTAAAGGTAATATTGGCTGGAAGCCGGGCGGATTGACACCTGTTCGTGATAACTGGGATGGATTGCTGCCTGTACCAGGTGACGGAAGCTATGAATGGGATGGGTTCTTAAATCAGGAAAACCTGCCATCCGAATACAATCCAGACCGCGGATGGGTAGCGTCGGCAAATGAAATGAACCTGCCGGATGATTACGATTATAAAAAGTATAAGCTTGGGTTTGAGTGGAGCCTGCCATATCGTTCACAAAGAATTAAAGAGGTTTTAAGCAATACAAAGAAGATGGGAATTAAAGATTCACTGCGATTGCAGACAGACTTTGTTTCCATGCCTGGCCGCCAAATTACAAGCCTGCTGGATAATCTGGAATCAGATGATAAAAAGGTTCAAGAGGCTTTGAAAATGCTGCAAAAATGGGATGGAAATCTCGATGTGAATTCATCTGCAGGTGCCTTATTTGAAGTCTGGTATCAGCATCATCTAAGAAAAGCAGTCGTTAGTCAGGTATTGCCTGAAGAAGCTGCGAAAAAGGTTGGTTCCGGTGATCCTTTAGCGGTAATGGAACTTTTGCAAAATCCAGATCAGCGATTTGGCGATAATCCGGAAAAAGCGAGAAATGATGTATTGCTTGCCAGTTTAAAGGATGCCATTGCGCATGTTGAGAAGCTGCTTGGGCCAAACATGAAGAAATGGAAATGGGGAGATTTGCATCAGGTTTATTTAGAACATCAGCTCTCTGATTTAATGGATGATAAAACGAAGGAAAAATTTAATGTTGGGCCATATCCGCGCGGAGGCAGCGGTGATACCGTTGGTGCAACATCGTATAATCTCTCTAATTTTAGACAAACAAGCGGGGCTACCTACAGAATGGTACTCGATGTCGGAAATTGGGATAATTCTATCGCTGTCAACAGTCCTGGCCAATCTGGGGACCCAAATAGCGAGCATTATGACGATTTATTCAAAATCTGGGCTGAAAATGATGCCTTCCCATTACTTTATAGCCGCAAAAGTGTTGAGAAAGAGACGAAAGAACGGATTAAGCTGGTGCCAGTTAAGTAAATATAATAGATTTAAAATCCTTGCAGCTGCTGTCTGCAAGGATTTTTTCTATTAGGGATTTAATGTTAAATAAGAACTTATTGAAGGATATCAGACTCTTATGAAAAAATAGAGTATATTAAGATATAAATATAGATAGAGGGATGTGTTTCGTTGGAAATTTCCTTAATCCGGCATGGCCGCTCCAGGCATATTGATCATACTCGTACAGCTGCAAAGGAGTTCCGGCATTGGGTTGAACAATATGACAGCAGCGGTGTGTTTGTGGAGAATCAATACCCTGAGTTCACACGTAATAAAATATCGGCTGCCAGCCTGGTTATTACAAGTGATTTGAAACGTTCAGCAGAGTCGGCTGTTCTGTTAGCTCCCAAAGCGGATATTATATCTGATGCCTGTTTTCGCGAAACAGAACTGCCGGCATTGAGGAATATTCCATGGCTGAAATTGAGCCCTAATGTTTGGCTTGTTTTGGCTAGGTGTCTATGGTTTGCTGGTTATTCAAGACAATGTGAATCTAAGGAAAGCGCCAAACAGCGGGCCAAACAGGCGGCAGAACAATTAATAGGTTATGCCCAAAAGCATCAATCGGTTGCATTGGTCGGCCACGGCTTTTTCAATAGATTCATAGCCGAAGAACTGCAAAAAAAAGGCTGGAAGGGAAAAAGAAAATCAAACGCAAAACATTGGCATTGCACAACCTACACTTTAACGCATTAAACCATCGGGGGCCTGACCCCCAGCGATGTAACGCGTTAAACCATTGGGGGCCTGACCCCCGGTGCTTTAGTGTGTTAAAGGGCGGGGCTGCTTCCTTTGGGAGGATTTTCGCTGAGTTTTGCTGAAGTTATCAGTATTTAGGAGGGATGGAACAGTGAAATTTGTTAAGAAGGATGAATGGTTTAGGTTTCGTGATGGTCAAGGGAATTTGATTGAAAGGAAGACGGAGGTTCGGGTTGATCCGCTTACTGGGGAGACGTCACGCATCATATTTGATCCGGGCATAAAGTTTACTCCGCCTGATTTTACACGGGCAGCTGAAGAGACAGGCGGGGCAAAGTGTCCGTTCTGTCCGGAAAATTTATATAAGATGACTCCAGTTTTTCAAGAGGAAATTGCTGAACAGGGCAGAATCATCCAAGGGGAAGCGGTTGTTTTTCCGAATCTTTTCCCGTACAGCAAGCATAATGGAGTAGTTGTTCTTTCGAAAAAGCATTATTTGCGTTTGGAGGAAATGACTGTACCACTTATCAAAGATGGTTTAGCAGCAGCTCAAGCGTACGTCCAAAGGATAGTAGAAACCGATAAAGATGTTCGCTATGCATCGATTAACTGGAACTACCTGCCTTATTCTGGCGGCAGTATCCTGCATCCGCATTTACAGGTGGCGGCTTCTGATTCTCCAACGAATTACCAGGCGCTTATCAACGAAAAAATTAAAGGGTTCAATAGTGAAAAAGACTATTTTACTGACCTTTATGAAAAAGAAAAGTCTCTTGGAGATAGATGGATTGGGGAAATAGGAAATACAGCCTGGATGCATGCCTATTCACCAAAGGGCCAAAATGATTTTCTTGCGATTTTCCCGGAAAAGTATTCCCTTGATGATATTGTGGAACAGGATTGGATTCATTTTGCGCAGGGGCTGCAGGCGGTATTTGCTGCATTAACCGACCAGGGCTTTGCCAGCTTCAATATGATGCTTACTGTTCCAACTGAAGCAAGTGCAAAACAATCGATACATGTCCGGTTAATTCCAAGATTTACGATCGGGATGATGGATACAAGTGATATTAATTACTTTCAAGCATTGCACCAGGAGCCCTTACATATAAAATACCGGAAGAGGTTGCAGAAAAAGCGCGAGAGCATTTTTCAAATCTATAACAGCGGGATAGGAATCCTCCTCATAATAACCAGAGTAAACCTGTCCCCGTGCTTTTAAAAGGATGTGCTATCATGAAACAAAATGAACCATTACTATCATTTGAGTTTGCTGATTCGACTGGCCAAGTAAGGCCGCTTACTTTTCGAAAGCCAATTAGGGTAATTGAGGCTCGAAAGCTAGAAGAAGTCTTGCCATGCTTTCAGCTTGTTCAGGATGCAGTTGATGAAGGGCTTTATGCTGCTGGCTTTCTTTCCTATGAAAGTGCACCTGCGTTTGATTCAGCTTTTCAGGTAGTGGAAGGAGGGACCCTGCCGCTTCTTTGGTTCGGGATTTTTTCAGAGCCTGTCTCTGAGGAGATATCAAGTCAAGGGAACTACTCACTCACCGAATGGAAGCCTTCTGTTACCAAAGAAGAGTATGATCAATCGATTATTTCCATAAAGGACTCGATTGAGAGCGGCGATACGTATCAAACGAACTATACAATCAGGCTGAAATCTGATTTTCAAGGCGATGATCTATCGTATTTTCAAAAGCTAAAAAGAGCCCAGTCTTCGAATTATTGCGCTTATATTCATACGGGCGAACATAGTATTCTATCTGCTTCACCTGAGCTTTTCTTCCATTTAAAAGGTGATACCATTACAACTAAGCCTATGAAGGGAACAGTTAAAAGGGGAAGAAGCTATGAAGAAGATCAGGCAAATGCAAAATGGCTATATCAATCTGAAAAAAACCGTGCAGAAAATGTCATGATCGTTGATTTGCTGCGGAATGATTTAGGGATGATTGCGGATAAAGGGACTGTGGCCGTTTCAAGGCTTTACGACATTGAACCTTATCCGACTGTTCATCAAATGACTTCTACCATTACGGCGAAAATCTCTGAAAATACCCAGATTGCTGATATTTTTAAAGCACTTTTCCCGTGCGGCTCGATTACTGGTGCGCCAAAAATCAGCACGATGAAAATTATCGCAGATCTAGAAACTGCACCGCGTGAGGTTTATTGCGGGACGATTGGCTTTATTACTCCAAACAGGGAAGCGGTTTTTAATGTGCCGATTCGAACGGTTTTGATTGAGCATCAAACCGGAAAGGCAGTGTATGGGGTAGGCGGCGGTATTACCTGGGATTCAACGCCGGATGGAGAATATGACGAGATCCTTGCCAAAGCAAGACTTCTTGTGGAAAATCGCCCTGAGTTCCAGCTGCTGGAAAGCTTATTGCTTGAAAATGGAGATTATTTTCTGATTGAAGAACATCTAAAACGCCTGGAAGAATCAGCACAATACTTTGGGTTCTTAAGTAATTTCGCAAAGATTAAAGAGGCACTGCATGAATTTGCTGACAAGAATAACAGTGGCGTCTATAAAGTTCGCTTGCTTTTATCAAAAAATAACGAACTGACCCTGGAAGCACAGGAATTAGCAAAGCAGGAAGGGGCAGTGAAAGTTATGCTTGGGAGTCAGCCAATAGATAACGACGAGCCTTTCCTATTCCATAAGACGACTAACAGAGCAATCTACACGCGATTCCAGGAGAAAAAGCCTTCAGATATTTTCGATGTGCTTCTCTGGAATAAAAGTGAGGAACTGACTGAATTCACGAATGGGAATGTAGTTCTGCAGATAAATGGGGAATTATGGACACCCCCTGTCCAAAGCGGGCTGCTCGCTGGAACATTCCGCAGCAAGCTTATTGCAGCAGGTGAAATCCGTGAAAAAATACTTACCATATCTGATCTAAAAAAATGCGAAAGAATATGGTTCATTAATAGTGTCCGAAGATGGGTTGAAGTTCAATTAACAGACACCCATTCACCGCAATTAGCAGTAAATAGGTAATTACATGGAGGAAAACATCATGAAAAAAGTAACATTATTTAGCTGGCTGTCAATCGTAATGCTTGCCGTTTTGGTTGCGGGCTGCCAATCTGCAGACAATAATCAAGTCGAAACCAATGATAATAATCAGCCAAAAACAGAAGAAACCAGTTCGTATACGGTAAAGGATGACCGGGGAAAAGAAGTTAAGCTTGAAAAAATACCAGAAACCGTTATTTCCTTGCAGCCAAGCAATACTGAAACCTTATTCGCTCTGGGTGTGGGAGATAAAGTTATCGCTGTAAATGAGTTTGATAACTATCCCGAGGAGACAAGCAAATTAGAACGCGTAGCGGATGCTGTTAATATCAATGCCGAACGCATTCTTGAACTTAATCCAGATGTTGTATTTGCCTTTTCGAACGGTGATGAAACTGCCATAAAGCCGATAGAGGATGCCGGGATTCCTGTATTTATTATTCAATCGGCACTTACTTTTGAAGATGTGTATGATGATATTAAACAAATTTCTGAAGTTATGGGTGTAAAGGATAAAGGAGAAGAGTTAGCTGCCAATATTCAGACGAAAGTAACGGAGGTTGAAAATAAATTAGCTGACATTGACAAAAAACAGCGCGTTTATTTTGAAATTAGCCCTTCGCCAGATATTTATACAACAGGAAAGAATACATTCCAGCAGGGAATTTTACAAAAGGCAGGCATAGAGAATATCTTTGGTGAACAAGAAGGGTGGATTAAGGTCTCTGAAGAAGAAATATTGAAACAAAATCCAGATATTATTGTGACTACGGTTAACTATGCAGATGACCCAATCGCAGAAATAAAATCACGCCAAGGATGGGATAGTTTAGATGCTGTAAAAAATGACAAGGTCTTCTTCCTTGACCCGGATATTATGTCACGTCCAGGACCAAGAATTGGCGAAGCTGTTGAATTAGCAGCGAAAATAGCATATCCCGAATTATTTTAACTATATGACAGGAGGCAGTTCTCAAAGAGAACTGCCCTTTTTCATGGATACCCGCATTTAAAATGGAGAACGATAAGCAGAAAAGGAGGTTTCTAAATGAGTCAAAAAATGACTGGAAAAGAGTCTAGTGAAGAGAAAGCAAATCTTCAGGAGGTTCTGAAGCATTCCATAGATGTGGAAGAGGATTTAATGCGGACCTACTTAATAACAGCCGAACGCATTCATGATGACGATCAGCTAAAAGAGCGACTGGAAAACTTTGCTGAAGGAAATGCGAAAAGAACGAAGCAATTAATGGATGAGCTTAATGAAAGCCAGCAACAAAAATAAAAAAACAGGCAGTTACTGTTTAAAAGTGGGAGTAGAAATAATAATAAAAGCCACCCTGGCTTTTCTAAGGGTGGCTTCTGAAAAAATAAAACTGCGCAATAATTGTTTATTCGTATTTGCTAGGGTCAGTAAAGGTTGCATAAAACAGGTAGATGATAATGCTTAATGCCATTGTTAAAAAGCCCCAGCCAAGTGTGATTTGTTCAATGACTAAATAGTTATTGCAAATTTGGTCATCTGAGAAAATGTACATCCAGCCAACGATCGCAAAAATAATGGTAAAAAGAACGAAAATAACGTTTTTTCCAATTGGCTTCAGTTTTTTCCAGCTGTCGCGAAGCGGAACTCCTGCTAAAAATGGGAGACTAATAAATTTAAAGATTTCAACGGCCTGGATTTCAAGTGCCTCATCCATTGTTCGAGGGAGCATCCAATATCCCATAACAATGACAAATAGTAAGATGCCAGGTATACCGTCGCTATTCCATTTTTCGAAGAACTTAGGAAACCGTAATTGGAAAAAACGTGCCATTAAAACTCCTGCAATAATCAGCATTGGCATCTGCATATGCATATGAATAATCATTACGGATTCCATTAAATGAGCAACCGGAGGAATAGCTAAGAAGATGAGCAGGTAAAAACCGAGAGATGATTGATTCATCATTATTCCTCCGTTTCATTTTTAAGAATTCTAGTAACTTTATCTGCTGCTTCATTCACTTTTGTATAATCCATTACATCGATCAGCTGGCCGTTAGGATTGACAAGGTAAAACGCAGAGTTATGTGTGAAATTCCCTTGACCATCCGGAATAACGATAACCCCGAATTCATCCAATAAAGAATTTAATTCTTTTTGATTTGGAATTCTTGCCATTCTCCAGGTTACCCCATCGCTGTGAAACGCATCTTTGTATCTATTTAATGTTTCAGGAGTATCCCTCTCAGGATCAAAACTGATGCTTAAAAAGACAATATCTTTTCCAAAATATTCCTTTGGTATAAGATCATATACCTGAGACATATTCAACTCTAATTTAGGACATACGGTTGCACAGGATGTGTAAAGGAAAGTAATAAAGACGTATTTATCCTTAAATTCGGAGAAGGGATAGGTATGTCCATTGCTATCCTCGAGCGTTACTTCTGGAAACATAGGCTTTTCTTGAAGCAGGTCATTGACCCTTGCTGTTTCAGCTGTATAGGCTTTGAATCCATCTGTACCAACATAAAACAAGATAATCCCGAATACTAAAACGATAGTAGCTGCGATCCTGCTGTTCCGGTTTTTGATCATGGAGATCACTTCCCAATTTCTTTTTAAAAAGGTGGCAATGTTGGTAAATAAATTAATTAGGGGTGCAAACGAGCTTAACGCCCGCTTGCACCAGCTTGTAATAATCGTTTCCTTGTCCTAGGTGCCGATTTTATACCGTTTCATTATGAGATAGCCCAAGCAGTTGAGCTATCTCATATAATAAAAGTTTCTTGATTGGGCGGCGCCTAATCAAGGCGCTGAGCTTTTCTAATTACCAAGTCTTGAATGGAGGTGATCCTGGAGGTGCATTTACGATAAAGTCAGTTAATGGGATGACATAAGCCATGGCAATAACGACAATCCCAAGTACTACCCAAAGTCCCCAGCGTTCAGTCCAATATGGAGTTTTAGTTGCTCCTTCTTCAACGTCTGCAATTGGGAATTCTGTTTCACCTTTTGGTGCAAAGAACATCATATTGAATACGGCATACACTTGGATAAGCACTGCGATGAATAATGCTGTTGCACCAATTGCAATCATGATTAAATATGGGCTCCAGCTCAAGGCAGTTGCATTATCAAAATAAGTTGAGAAAGAAGTTCTACGTGGTGAACCAAATAATCCTACTGTATGCATAGATCCTGACATTAAGATCATGGCAATTGTCCAAAGGATGGTTTGGATAACACCTAATCTATTTATTTTTGGTGTTAAAACACGACCTGATACATATGGAACTAAGAAGTAGCTTAATCCAAAGAATGTCATTGCTACAGACATACCTAATGTTAAGTGGAAATGTCCTACAATCCACATTGTATTATGCACGACTTGGTCTAATTGGTTTGTGCTTTGGGCAATACCGCCAGCTCCAGCTGGAATGAAAGCAACCATTGCAATGAATGGTGCTAGGAAGCGAACATCCCCCCATGGCATTTTCTTCCACCAGCCAATTAAGCCTTTTCCGCCTTTTCTTCTTG